>Ga0102891_1000492_pt1 | contig 14549 bp, 19 predicted proteins | sample Colrivmet1552A02_FD_84503 | JGI IMG/M metagenome (GOLD analysis project Ga0102891, IMG submission 84503) | Estuarine microbial communities from the Columbia River estuary - metaG 1552A-02 | ecosystem: Environmental > Aquatic > Marine > Intertidal zone > Estuary | place: USA: Columbia River...
AGCTTTTACACCCGCCATATCTAACATTTGCCATGCTGTTACACGCCAGTATGTCATATGTTCTTTTGTGCAGTCTTCCATTGGTCCTGCAAGGTATACATGTTCTTTCATAGTCTTTTCCTAGTAGTTGACCGATTTCGTAAAAAAGAGCAGTTTATACTCATGCTCAGGAGTTTATTATTAGAAGTTAATTTCGTCGTCAAGATCATCGTTTGCTACAAATTGATCTTCATCAACTTCTTGATTGTCTGCAACTTTCTTAACTTCAAATTCAGTAATTTCAAAGTCGTCTTCACGAGGTTTAGATTGATACTCGTTCAATACAGTTACTTGGACGCCCATCAACATACTTGCAATACCCTTACGGCCAGCTACATTATACTCGTATTGGTAAATGCGTACGTGGCCTTTAGAGCCATTGCCAAGTGTATTAGGATCAATTGAGGACAGGTCTCCTGCGACAATGTTAACTGGAGCCATTGGCTCACCGTCACGTTTCTTAGATTTCTTCTTCAAGGTTGCTTTGTAGAACATACCTTTGTCGTCTTCGTCAGGCTTTACATTGATGTTCAGTTCTTTCCACTGTTTTGCTTGTGCTTTATCACGGGTACGAATTTGCACTTCCCATGTAGGGTTCTCTTTGTCGAAAGTAGCGTTAGGGCGCTTAGGGTCCAGTTTAGCGTAGAACAGTTCAACGTTTTTCAAAATAGCCATGTTATATTTCCTCTTGGTTTGTTTGTAAATTTGTTAGTAGTGTTTGATCTTTAAGGTCAGGTATTGACAGTAGATCTTTAAGGTCAGGTATCGTTTAACTATCGTAATCAATATTGTAGATAAGGTGGAAGTCTTCTTCATACAGTTCGCCGTACTCACCGTCATTAGCAGTATCACCTAGTTCGTGAAATCTTACAGTGCCACCGAAGCCTCCTTCAAAAATTTCGTTAATGACCATAGTAGACTCACCATAATCATTTATAGACTTAATATGAAGGGTATCCCCTTCTTTAAGCGAACGCAAAGTCTGAGAGGTATACAGAGTTGACATTAAGTTTTCCTTTCTCTGGAATAAGGTCTGTGGACTCAAGTTGTTCTAGAATACATTCTAGAGGGTTAGATTCATAAAGTTCTACAAACTTGTTGCGAACATGATGAAACATATAGTTCATGTTTCCTGCGTGACATCCGAAAGAATCATGAACAACAGTTACAGTAAAAGGTGCATCATGTACAACCATAGTTAAATGAACAGCGTCAAGACTATGTACAATATTTGGTGCTGCACCTGTTCTTTGTTTACTCTCGTTTACAGTACAGTCTTCCCAAACTTGAATACGAACTTTCATGATGTCGTCACCATACTTAAGTTCTGTACGCTTAGTAGCCGCAGTCTTGTACGCCTGCACAACAGGGAAGTTTGTGATAGGGGTGATATAGGAGAGATAAACCCCCTTCTCATTGGCTCTGTCTGCAAGAGTCTGGAACAGCCTTAGCATACGGGCTGGTCCTTTAAGCTCTTCATAGCAGGTTTCATATACTAGTTTACCTAGCATATTACCCCACAAATGTTCTTTGTCTCTCAAGTAATCATTGATATCCCTTGTATCTTCGTTAACTTGTTGACCCATGCCGTAGGCTGTGCCGCCGTAGCCAAGTGTCATTACATTGCGTTTAACAGTTTTTCGTTGTACTTTCTTATCCTGAATATTATGCCAATATACAGGGAAAAGTTTCTCACGAAGATCTCTGTTATGATTTCGATAAGTCTGTACTGCCTGAAAAGCAAGTTTCTTTCTTTCAGACTTATCAGGAGCATTCTCATACTCTCGTTGCAGCTTGAGTGCTGTGTTAAACACATCGTCAAACTTATTGATGGTGTCTTTATCAAGCTCATTATACATTTGCTCGATACGCTTCCATACATGTTCTGCAATAAACATATATACATCACCAGGAAGGTCACTAGGTGTTAAGTTTACAAGTGGTGCAACTTCATCATCTTTAGACATTGCTACAAGATGTTGAACACCGTTGTTAGACCCATCGATGTAGATTGGCAAGCAGCTTGGAAAGTCTTCAGTGTTAAAACCATCACCATGCCAGTTACTAATCATATCAATTTCACAACAACAAGCAAGAAAGCAAAATGGTTTATCTGCTTTCATCCACCCTAAGTTGTTAAGAGGGTCATTTGCATAACTTAGAATTTCGTCTAAGTTTTCTTGAACCCACTTTGCACGATCGTCTAAAGATACCTTATCATTACCCCACATGTTTGAAGTATGGACTGACAACCAGTAATAACCATCCTGACCTAATGGCACAGGTTCATCTAGTAGGAGGATACCTTTCGCATTGTCACTAGACTGCTCGTGTAAGAAAGCAGTGTTAGGGTAAATACGGCCTCGGAAGTCAAGGTTATACAGATGATAAAACGGCTTATTCAGGTTCTTCTCTGCAAGCCGCTGGATAGCCTCTGTTTCAATAATCAAAGAAGCCCGTTTTACAGGATCGATCTCTTTGGAGAATTTGAACGGGTTTTCTTTCATTGTCATACAAGCTTTGTATACTTCAAAAACTCTTTCGTTAATACGCCAAGCTGTATTAGATAGCTTATTAAGCACATCTACAATATAACTTGTGTCTGAGTTTTCTATGTGTTTTAGAGCACTCTCGTCACCTTTCTTAATGATACTAATTCCAGTATCCTCGTGAATAGATTTGTTAGTCCACGGTTTTGGAGGAGTATTAACTGGAAATAAGTCTGTCTTTTCGTTATCGATTAGGTCCATCATGTCTTTAATGGCTGACCAATCTCTTGCATAAAGCTGAAACGTAAGATGCTTAGACTTTTTGCCATTTTTGTAAACATGCTTTTTTCGATAGCCGATAATTCCTGTCTCAATATATGAAATAAGAACATACCAACCACCTTGAACATCAAGAATACTGTCTTGTTTCATTCGAAGCTTCTGACGAAGTCTACGACCTATACTAGCAGCTACTTCCACTAGTGTAGCTTTTCTTTCAAGACCTTTGAGAACGTGTGTATATGAGAACTCAATAATATCTCTCGGACTTAGTGTATTCAAGTAACTTGCTGATTGACGTTTATCTAATACGCTCATTCGATACGCTAGATCTTCGACTAATCTATCAAGTACTGTGGCTTCAGACATTTAGCTTCCTTTCATTATGGGCATAGTACAATGCGTACCCCATTTACTTCAGAACTTAGTTAAGAGTCTTGTTACCTTTGAATATCATCAGATAAATCATTGCTAACAGACCTAGTATAATATATCTCCTATACTGAAAAAAAAAAAAGAAGGAAGGGTTCCCCGCCCCCAAGTGGGGCGAGGAGAACTGTGTTATCCCATTAGGCGGGGATTATCCTTATCGGCTGTTGCAAGCCAATTTTTAATAGTCTGTTTAACAACACCCATTTCATCAGCTGCTTCAGCAATTGTGTATGTGCCAGCAAGAATTTGTCCAACCATAGCAATACGATCGCCATGATTGTAAGCTTTGTTTCGGCTGCTCCAAGGACGACCTTGAGTCAGTTCGTAGTTGAAACCAGTCTTTAGTGCTTTAATGTTACGAGCCATAAGAGATCTCCTTATTTATGTTGGCTGTTGAGTTTAGGATCGAATTCGTCAAGAATAGCCTTGATTTCATCTTCAAGTGTTAGTGGCGGGTCAATATAAGTATGACCCCATTTTGCATCGATTGCTTTTACAAGGTTAGAAAAGCTAATCTCTTCGAGGTACTCTTTTGTGAACTTAGTCAACAATTTACTCCACCGAAATCATGTCATTATACGACAAGCCCATTTTCTTTGCTTTCTGAAAGCAATTAGAAATAGCCTTTTCACGAGTGGTTCCAGAAGCAGAAACAACTTCCATTTTGTTAGCGTCAAAGTTCCAGAATTTTACGTTTGCATTGAACATGATATCATCTCCTATTTTGATCTGTTCATTATAGATGCTTTGTTTTTCTCACTTCTTTGTGAGAATATTTTCAGATGGTGCTTTGATTTCCTTAAGGGCTAAGTAACGTACTCTGCCTTTATGATTGTCATCGAAGTTCATTACTTTACGTACATCATAAGAACCTGGCCAGGTAAATACGATAGTTTTCAAGTATAGGTTTCGATCTCGAAACATAGCTTTTACTTCACTAAAATTTGGCATCCAGTTTTCCTTAGTGGTTTTGATAACAAGAATACCTTCTTTTGGTTGATAGATTACTTCTTCCAGCTTGTAAGTTGATGTAACTTCTTGAACAGCCCCCTCTGAATCTTTAACGTATTCAATTACATCCGCAGAAGTTTTAGTTCCTACATAAGTTGTATAGCATCCAAGAAAACTTTTCTTACATTCATACTCTTGACCTGCAATAGCAGAGGTAGCAAAGAAAATTGAAGCCAAGGCGATTACGATGTTTTTCATTTGATTTGTCCTTACTTGTAAAAGATATGTGTGCCTTCAACAGCAACACGTTCATAGTGGTCTGTCCAGTACGGGTTAACATACTCGGCATGATAGTACAAAGCACCTGTTTTAGTTAGGTACTCTGGTTCTTCGAGAAGTATATCGGCTAGTACCTTTATCCATCTCCAAGCCTCACGATCAACATGGGGCAGTTTATTAGGATTATCTGTTTTACCGTCATGTGTCCAGCTAAATTGTTTATCTTGCCAGACGACTTCACAGACTGTATCAGGGAATCTCGCATCTACTACTCTATTTAGAGTTACTTCAGCTACCATTACTTGCCCAATCAATGACTCATTTCTTGCTTCAAAAAACATATTTAATGCAAGACACATAGCAGCAGTCATCATTAGAGAATCTCCATTCCTTTGATTTGATATTCAGCGTCTACAACAAAAAACGGATTTACACTCGTAAGCCATCTGTAATACTCGTAATCATCATTTTCATACTGCAGTTGGTCTTCGTAGTTCATTAGATTTCTCCTTCAGGAAGGTCACACCAGTAGCTATAACCATAGCGACCAAGTTTGTCTTTAACGAGCAACGGGCGCTCATCCCCATAGATTGGGCATTCGTAGAATTTATAACCTTTTACAGTTCCAACATAGAACGGATTATTACGGTTAATTTGTGCCACCTCTGCTTGATTGCAAAGATTATGCATGATGTTCTTATCAACAGCACCACGTAGCATTTTACTTTCCTTTCATTTCGTTTAGAGCTTCCATCAACACTTCTTCATAAGGTTGAGTTTCTTCATAAATTACTTCAAAGTGTTTAGCCATAAAGTGTTGGCCTTTCTCACTACGGAGATATTCAGATATTACATTGGTTACGTCTTTAACAATGTTAAAAGACTCACCGATACCCTTTCCAAACCCACTTGCAATATTCTTAAGCATTGGCTTTGATTCCTTTTGTTAGATGTTCATGGATACCTTTAATTATCTTTCTAGATGCATTGTCGCTAGGTACAGCATAGCTTATCATGTCGTACATAAACAAACCCATTAAACCAAATATAGCACTTGGCATATAGGTTCCAGAAAGAATAAAGAAAGAAACAATTACCCACCAAGGTGTTCGATAGATTTTGTTTCCCCATAACTTTTTAGAGATGATTGATCTAATCAATAGACCAATTAGAACGGCTAAGAAGATGCCTAGTATTGTCATTTAAAGTTTCCTTTAAGTTTAGCCCTAAAGACAGGGAGGGAGTCTCTAGGGCTTTAAGGTCAGCTATTATTTTGCGAATATCTTCTTGATAATAGCAAACTCTACAATTGCACCTACAATCTTAAGCGAGATATAGGTCATAGTAACGTAAAAGATTACGGTCCAGATGCCAGATGCAATGATTGCAACGATACCGAACAAAGCGGTCAAACCGCTAACAACGATATTCGCCAATACTGCAAGAATAGCAAACAGAGCAATTACGATTACGATTTTGATGATGTTTGTGATAGTCTTCATTTTATATTCCTCTTGGATTCCACTTGGATGAAGGTTGATTAGGGTGTTTAAAGCACACCCCAAAGCTTTTAGTATTTGTATTTACCGTTGTAAAATACATAGGCCATTACTAGTGGCCCAAACAACACAGCAAGAATTGCCCAGACCCACGGGTTGCGGTCTTGGTAATTAGCCATGTCGTAAGTCATTTTACCGATAGCAGCCCAGCCAGCGATAGCGATAATGACGATCAGAAGTTCCATTTGGTTTCTCCTCTATTTGGATTTCTTCTATTATAGATGCGTTAATTTTCTCACTTTTTTTTGGGCTTTTTTTGGGCAAAATTAGCTGACTGTTTTGGTAAAAAAGGCCGCCCCGAAGGGCGACCCAAAAAGTTGTTTATCGTCTATTATTTTCTTTGTTATTGGTGTTAACACCTTGAGTAATCTGAGGCATCAACTTGACGATTTCTTTGCGTGTTTGACGAGATACATCTCCAGTAATATTCAAATTAAATACTTGACTATTACCTGCATTAGAGCCTTTACCAAGTGCTTTAACTTGATCAGTACTCAAGATGACTTCGCCAGGAGTTAGCATTGCAGGAACAGAGTCTACACCAGCTTTAGCACCTGCCATCATTGGTACGATACCGCCCTCGCTAAACCCTAAGAAAGAGCCAAAGCTCAATCCAAATAGGCTGCTAAACATACCGCCGCCGCCGCCCATTCCACCAAGGAAACCGAAGATGTTCTTAAACAGACCACCAACAGAACCCATAATGTTAGACATCCAGCCACCACCAGTCATACTACCTTCAAGGCTACCTGTGATAGATTGACCAACGGTTTGACCTAGTTTCTGACCCATTGACTGACCAGACTGAAACAAACCTGCAAAGAAGTTTGTAAACATGTCTTTCATACCAGAGGCTTGGAACATTGCGTCAACAAAAGAATTAAGAACAGTGTCAATAATACGGTCAGTAACAGTATCAAGAACACCTATAATCCCTTCGCCAAGTGTTTGAGCACCACGGATAACTTCACCAAGGTTCTTTTTGATAGACTCAGCGATAGCATCTGTAGAGCTACGTGCTGTGTCGGTCATGCCTTGTTCAAGTTGCATACGGCGTTCAAGCTCTAGGTTCATTTCTCTTGCCAGAGCAAGATCAGTACCCGCAGTATCTAGAATGTTCTTACGAAGTTCTGCAATACGCAAACTATTTTCAACAGCAAACTGGAAGCGTTCAGGTGTAAGGCCAACCAAAGATGCAATATCAAGTTGAGAACCCATACCTTCTAGTGCTTTCTGAATACCCAGAATAGTACCGCTGGCAAGAATTTCTGCCATACGCTCGCGTTGCTCATCCAATGTTCTAAGAGCATTAGCACGAATAACAGACTCACTCTGTGCAGAGTTATTCAATGCCTTTTGAGCATCGTTGTAACGTCCAACAGCAATAGTCAACTGATCAATTTGACGTTGAGAAAGCGCACCGATTTCTTGAATAGACGCACTAAACCCTGCAGAAGACAAACCAGAAGAAAGTTTCTCCAAGAAGGTTTCTGTTTTGCCACTCTTATCATCGTTGCCACTAAAACCGCCCATTACACTGTTAAGATATTCTTGGCTTTCCTGCAAACGTCTTTCAAGCGCACGTCGAATACCAACATCGACATTAGCACCAGAGGCACCAATACTTTGAAGTTGTAGAGACAAGGTTTGTACAGCCGCAGAAGCAGCAACAATCTTGTTAATTGTGCTAACATCTAGAGCCAAAATACGCTCCAGAGGCATTGCATTATCTACCGAACTCATAGCGTCTTCAATCAAACCAACACGGTCTGCTTCAATACGATAAGCAAGGTTGTTAAGCTCAACCATAGTTTCAAGAGACTGACGTTGACGACCAATTTCTACAGTAATGTCTCTGCGTTGTTGCGCACTAAGAGACTCGTCTTCAAGAAGTTGTCTTTGTAGACGAGAAATACTCTTAATTCTGCCTTGCATTCTTTCGTATTCACCACCAAGGTAAATAGCTTCTTCGCTAAGAGCCGCAACAGAAGCAACCATAGGATCAAATGCAAGAGAACCAGAGATACCTACAGAATCTAACTGAGACTGCAAGCCTTCAAGACGGCTCTGAATTTCATCAGTTGTTTCTTGAGGAACTGATTGTTCAATAATATGATTCAGAACGTTAGCATACATTTCTGCATTATGGTTCAAACGATCAAGATATTCTTGTGTGTAACCAGCCAGTGTTTCTGGAGCTTGATCAAAGATATCCATATTGGTTATCAGATTATTACCCGCTTCAATAAAGGCATCTAGCTGCGCATTTGTAAATCGTCTTGCAAGTTCTTCAGGTTCAATATCAACACCGAAATCTGCCACTTTTGTCAAAATTTCTTCTGCATTAGTTAGCTTAGCTTGACGCTGTTCAAGCAAGATTTGACGAGCATTTTCACGAGCAACTGTCTGAAGAATACCCGCTAGCTCACCTGCAAGACCTGTATCATTGCCAATACCGCCACGACCAAAAGCTTGTACACCCGCACCAACTTCGTTAAATCCTACACCACGTCCAAATTGGTTAATTAGACGAGAGAAGTCAGAAACGCTTTCTGAGAAAGTAACGAATTCTTCTTGGCTCATACGATCCAAAGCACCAGCATCCAATACACCCATCAATCGGCCCATCAATTCAACAAGTGCGCGACCTTGGTCACTTTCTTCAAGCATTGGACGCATCTCAGAAGTGAGAATAGTTGAAATAGCGTCTGATAAACGACCTTCATCAGCCTGAGATTGAGCGCGTGTTAGGGCAGCACGTTCAGATTCAGTTAGAACATCACCAAACGGATTTAGACTTTGACTAGTACGGCCACCAATAAACTCGATACCACCTAGAATAGTTTTAAGGCTATCTCCAAGATTACGTCCACGTTCTGTTTCAGGAACAGCTGGTGCTCTACGAAGTTCATCACGAACAGCATAAACTGCACGTTGAACATTTCGTGTTTCAGCCCGACTAAGTTCACCTTCATTCATAAGTGTTGTATTAGCTTCTTCGAAGATACGATTAGCTTCACGGCTAACTCGCATCAAACGATCAAGATCATCGTCAGAAATACTAGACAAATCAACATTAGCAAGTTCAGCAGCAAGGTTAATCTTAATATCACCAATCTGATCAAAATCAAACAAACCTTCGAGTTCGTTACGTGCGTCTCTTGTACGACGATCTGCCATGCCAAAGAATTTACGAACAGAGTCATAAGCGTTACCTAGTTTATCAAAGAAACCATCACCTTCGCCGAAGATCCATACACCAAGCAAACCAATAGCTGCAACTGCGCCAACAACAATAGCCCCCGCCATAGAGAATATTGCAGCAAAAGCACCTGTAATTGCTGTAACAATCGAGGTTGCAAGGCTACCTACACCTGCCATAATACCTGTAAACAAAGCACCACCAAGGCGAGCACCTGTAGCTACTGCGGTTGAAACAAGTCCTGAGATAGACTTAGCTACAAACCCTGTAACCTTAGTAACTGCCTTCATAAGAGGTCCACCAAGCATAGGCCCAAGGATAGAAAGACCTATAATACCTACGTCAGAGTATTTTGAAATCGTACTTTCAAGACCACCCATTTCCTCTGAAGCTGCATCAGCAGTTCCAGTCAATGCATAAAGTGCTGCACCTGCAATAAGTGCTACTCTACCAAAACGCTTGACAACTGCGCCAAGACTTGAAATACCTGCGCCGCGAATACGAGCAAAAGAAGCTACATAAGAAGCTGACATTTTAGCAGATTCAATAGCACCTACTCGGCTGGTCATAGTCATCATAGACCTAATACCATTAAAGGCTTTTGCAGCTGTTGCACCTAGTTGAGTACCCCAACCACCTGCCATAATTGTGCTAAATGCACTACCGCCTACATTTGCAACTTTCTGCAAATCTTGAATAATCGCAGTTGGTCCACGAGTACCAAACATAGTCAAATAAGCAAAACCAAGCTGTGCAATACCTTGTCCCAATGTGTCAGGAATACCCGAAAGCAAAGCTGTTGCACCGACAGTAAAGAAAGTCAATCGTGTCAGAACAGCCTTGGGGTCTGCTGTACCACCAAATAGAATTCGAGAAGCCAGACCCTGACCAGCACCAAACAAGTTAGCACCACTGCCAACACCTGCCATCTTAATAATACCAGTAAGAGCAGGTTGAATAACATTAAAGGCAAGTTCACGGAATTTCTTGCTAACGATAGAAAGTCCTGCAGTACCAAAGATCAAACCAACGATAAGACCATCCCCTCCAAAGAAAGGAATAGAGTTAATTGTTCTTAGAAGAAATCCAGGAATACCACCAAAAGCTTCTGCAACACCCTTCCCAAAGCCTTTTACAACTTGTACAAGACCTTGAACAATCATAGGAATGTTCTCAATAATGGCAGCTGCAAAGTTTCCTGCGGCTCGACCAATACCTGTACCAAGGTCTTCTAAAAACCCAGATGAAATAAATGCAGGTCCAAAGTTACTTGCAAGTTCATTTGCAATAATCGCACCAAGACCAATAAGTTCAAGTTTAAGCAGAGGAGCAAAAAGCTTGGGTGCAAAAGCAGAACCAACTGCAGTAGTAACAGCAAACGCAATATACGACCCAATACCAGGGGCAATTTCTTTGATTTTCTTGTATAGGTCTGATACCATATTGGCAGCACCACTAGAAATAGTACGACCAAAATTAACAGCAGTATTAACAAGAGTTACTGCAGTTTCTTTGATAGAACTTGTCGAAATCTCAATTTCAAGAATATTCCTACCGCCACCAGAGGGCAACAAATTAGAAAGTGCTTCTTTAAAGCCACTTGCTCTTTTACTAATTGTTTTATAAACAGAGTTAATAGTATTACCAAAACTTTGTACACGGGCTTCAGCACGACCTAGCCAGTATTGTGCTAAACCTGCAGTTTGCTCCATAGTGTCAGTCCACCAAGAGTTAGCAATAACTTCGTCGTAAAGCCAGAAGAATTTACGCTCAATTAAGTCAAGATACCCCTTAACAGATTTCCATGCAGCACCAAGGTTCTTTTCAGCAATATCTTTAACCCCTGTAAACATAGATTGAAGCGTCTTTTGGATCTTATTTACAGCTATAGAAATTTCAGATTTTATTGCGCCCATAACTCGATTAATTTGTTGAGCAGCAATATAAGCACCTAGAACCAGATCATTCCAAACTTCTAGAGCTTTAATATTTTTAACAAGATCTTTAATGATAAGATTTGTTAATTCCATAACAAAGTTTAAATCTTCAAAAGAGCCACTACGGAAACGTAGCAATCGCTGATCTAGAATACCCAAACCAACCAAAGTCCTTTCAATAGTAATAAAAGCAGGGTTGATAAAGTTCGTAATTTGGTTTCCAAAGTTGAACCATTGACGACCATAACCGTCAATCGTCATAGCTAAATCATCTAGCGCTGCCCTAATTTCTTCTGGACCTTCGGCTCTAAAAACATTACCGATTTTGCCACGAAGACCAGACATCATAGAATCAGCCATGTCATCGCCAATTTTGTTTGTAATTTTGAGATATTCTTGACGAGCCTCTAAGAATGGAGATAGCAACGTTGCCTTAAGCTGGTCACTAACAGTACGCATAGGCAGAATAAGCTGATAAATAGCATCACCAATGCGACCAAAGTAAGCACCAAGAACATTAGCAACACCACCCGCAATAAGAGAAAAGTCTCTAAAGCCAGTGATAATATCACCTCTGAGTATGAAAGCCATACTATTTAGCTGACCAACGTTATCACGAAGATAAGTGCTCATTCTATTTAGTTGATCAGTGAATAAATAAGAGAAACCTAGTGTCTTACTGATTTCACCAGTTACACGACCAACAGAATCACCAAATACTTCAAAGGCTTGTGCCGTAGTGCCTTCAAGATCTGCAAATTCTTTATTGATTGCTTCCGCTTGTTTTAGAAGACCTTTGAACACAACATCAGTTGTAATCTTGCCTTCTTCAGCCAACTCGCGAAGTTTACCGAGAGGTTGCCCCATAGAATCCGCAATAGCCTGAGCAAGTCGAGGAGCCTGTTCAAGCACGGAGTTAAGTTCTTGTCCGCGAAGCTGACCAGAAGCCAAACCTTGACCCAACTGGAAAATAGCTGCACGAGCGGATTCAGCTCCAGAACCAGAGATAGCAATACTCTTTTGAACGGCTTCTGTTACTTGAAGTAATTGTTCTGTAGATGCCCCTGTACCTTGAAGCGAACGACCAAAACGGTTAAACGTCTCGGCAGCACCATCAATAGAGCCTCTAGAACGAGCAGAGATTTCATATAGTTTACCAAGTACTTGTGTCATCTCTTCCGTACGGCCTGTAACTAGGGCAATACGGTTTTCAAGATTGATAAGAGAATCTGTATACTTGTTAATATTTCTAATAGCTAGTTGTGCTGAAAAAGCAGCACCAAGACCGACAGCTAAACGGCCTATAGATTTAGTTACATTGTTTACGGTTTTATCGATATTACCAACGGACTTCTCAAGTCTTGCAAGATCCTGTCGAGCCTGTTGCGAATTAGACCGTACTCTAATTTCTACACCACTCATAGTGTTCCTCCTTAATAAAATTGCCCTACAACAGTATCTCGATGTAATGAGATGCCATCATAGGGCAAGGATGTTAGGGGCTACGTTAGTTCGCCAATAGTAAGAAGCACCGCTTCAATGAAGTATTTAGGTGCTTGCCGACTTGATCCGTTGTTTAGATATTCGATGTGCTCTACAGGGTTACGGATAGTACCTGCGGCTTCTCCAAAGATAGTTCTAGTCTTTGTATTAGACCACCCACGTCTTGCTTCACCTGTATCTACAGGGGTTACAATACGTAGTTGTTCTGTTGCATAATCAATACGTGCATGGGTTTCCATTGCACCAATTTCAGCCACTTCTCGTTTAATACGAGCAAGCTCTTTGTCGAAGTTAACAACTTCAAGGCTGATTATCGGCTTTGCCATTCTGACCTCCTGTTAGCAAATCCCAACCAGATCCATCGCCATTCTTTGCTCTAAGCATCTTTTCAAGGAACTTACCTTGTGGCATAACTTTGCCAGCTTCAATTTTAGAGTCTTCGTAATTTCGAACAGCACGAATTGTTGGAAATAAGTTTTCAGCAGATTCTTTGATACCTTGCGCACGTAATAGCATGTAAGTGCGGTTGTCCTCTCGATATCCGACAGGTCTCCTGCGGAAGTAAGTAATCCACTTTAGTAGTTCTGTATAAGGCATTTCCTGCTCAATTTTATAAACAGGAATGCCAAGGTTATAAGCCACTTCGAAGATTACTTCTTCCTGATCGGTTAGTTTCCCGAAGCGCCACCATCGCCCATGCCAGAGAACCCAAGAACAGCTTCAGAAAGCTTGTTCAGTTCTGCCAACGGGAACGAGTCAAATTCTTGATCGGTCATTTCTTCTGCACCGATAACAGCACGACGAAGGACGTCACGCAATACTCCAAGCTGAGAATCATCTTTCTTAGACGATGCAGCTTTCTTTACGAGGTCTTGGATAGCCATAACTTCCGAGACCGACAGTTTGCGGACTTCAACTTTGTCATCCATAAACGAGACTTCTTTTGTAATAACTTTACCTACTAGATGTTTCATAATACTTTTCCTTTATTGCAATTTATCTTTTTCAGTGAACAGGTGCGGATTCGCAGCTTGGAAGTCATCCAAGATTTTACGAACCGTATGAAGAACGGAGAGTGTTTCTAGACATTCTTTTCCTTCACGGGATCCCTCATCAAAGTCTTGAAAACGATCAAATGATTTTCGAATACTAATGTCTACGCTTCGACGCATATGACGAAATGTCGTACGCATAACAAAGCTTTTACTAAATGGTTTATCTGTCATGTAATACTTCTTTTTATGGATGAGGGGGAAACCTCTAAAGATCTCCCCCAAAACTAGCTTAGATAGTCGCAGGACCGAAGAAGTCGGTTTGAGCCGACAACGTAACGGTTGCAGTAGTTGCGTCTGTCAGAGCAGGGTTCACCAGAATAGCTTCGATCTTACCGACGAAGTAGAATTCAGTGTTTTCAACTGCCAGAGTAACGTCTGCACCTTCGTCTTTAGTGACGGGGCCAGCAGCCATCATGAAGCGGAACGCAACCTGTTGACCGACAAGAGCGTGAATTGCTTGCATGTCAGCAGCGATGTAGTTAACAGTAACTTCCAGAGTCGGGGCGTCCGACTGACCTTGCACCTGCGAAGAGGTTGCTTGGCCGTAAACAGGAACGTTAACGATGTTCGCAGGAGTACCCACAGAAGGGAATTCGCGAACAGAAGGCATACGAACATGATCTGCATCAGCCGTGCCAGGTGTCGAACCAACGAACAGAGCAGCGATTTCCGAAGCGGTATCGGTGCCAGCAGGGATGGTCCCTTTGAAAAGGTCAAGGTATGTATAAATACCTGCGCCAAGTGTCGAAATGTGTGCCATTTGTTATTCTCCGTATTTCTTAAATGGTATAGTGTATCTTGCGCTATAAAGCGATTGATTAGAT
>Ga0102891_1000532_pt1 | contig 13937 bp, 9 predicted proteins | sample Colrivmet1552A02_FD_84503 | JGI IMG/M metagenome (GOLD analysis project Ga0102891, IMG submission 84503) | Estuarine microbial communities from the Columbia River estuary - metaG 1552A-02 | ecosystem: Environmental > Aquatic > Marine > Intertidal zone > Estuary | place: USA: Columbia River...
GCAGTCCCGGCAACGTGTATTCCGTGTGTTTCTCCGTCATCAGAATAATCATAAGTTCCGTTTACACCATAACCTAAAGCTGAATTAAGACCAAACCAATTAAACATTTTAAATCTTGTGCCGCCTGTTCCATCAGCGTTAACGGCAAACTCTGGGTGATTCATTGCTGTTGTATTAATTACAGTATCAACGATTAGTACATCAACATTTTTCCCCGAGGCTGTAATTGTATAATCAGCCACTGTAATAGCATCAGTTCCGTCGAAACCCCATTCACCACTTAAAGCATTTGCTCCAATGACATGTCTATATAAACCCCAATTTTTATCTCCAGAAACTGGAAGATAATTTTGTCTATCAAAAGTTCCGCCTTCTTCAAATCCAGTATACGCATCCTGGGTTGATCTAATACGATTTGCTGATTCTACATCCAATACTCGAGGATCATTTTTAAGTTCAATCACTTCCTCAGGTGTTAACATATAATGAGTGTTACGACTGATTTGTCTTCTTAATTGTAAATCAACTGCTCTATCAGGAATATAAAGATCGCCACCAGGCGTTTCCATATCGTTATAGAAATCGTCTAAGTCTTCTTTATTACGAAGAGTGACAACATATTCTTCCATTATCTTAAGCCTCTAATTGAAGTATTTCTATAGCTACTGTAATTACTGCAGCACTACCATTTTTGTTTCTTACTTTAACAGGTATGTTTGTTGTTGGCGTTGATTCTAAATTATAACCAATTGTTCCTGGTGATAGCTTTACTTTTAATTGACTACTTGTTGTAATTGCTTCAGCAATAATACCAGCATCTGGTGCAGGGTCTGTTGTTTCTGGTCTCGTGTTGTCTGCTACACGTGAAGCATTATCTGTGTAAAGAGTTACCCAAGCCGGGTGTGATGTTGTAATGGTATATAATGCGTATCCTTTATATCCAGTAATATCAATGTCTGTTGATACTCCATCAGCAATTGATGCTGTAGCTTGAGAAGGAGATTGACGACTTGGTAATGAACCACCGCCACCACCACCACCTGCAGCTGCTTCAACAACAATAGTACCAACCATACTTGAGTGAGCTTGACATATGTACCTATAGTTACCAGAAATACCTGCTGGTATTTTCCAGAACATGGCACCACCGATTCCTGCGTTTGCGTTTGAGCCTTCGTAATAGATTCCGGAATCAAGTGCTATTAGACCTTCATTATAATTTGAACCTGCAGCAGTTTGAATTACGAATGGGTGTACAGCACCACCTGCATCAGTTAAATCAAATCCAACTGTCGTTCCTGCCTTTACATAAATTGTTGGGTTATCAGTTGTTCCATATTGGTCAAAACGATATGAAGAAGAACCTTGATGAGTAACCTTTAATACTGTAGCAGCATTTTGGAAAGTATTATGAAAAGCAGCTTTATCTGTTACACCAGCAGGTTGTTCACTAATGTCTGAATAAGTTGGAGTGAACGTTACGTTTCTCCAAGTCCCATCATTACCGAAGTATTTTAAAATATCATCAGATTGTGGATTTGTAATTGTTGTGTTAGTAATGTCAGTCATAGCAACTGAACCACCGCCGCCACTACCTGTTGCATCTGCTACCCAAGCGTAATCAGTACCGTTCCAACTTAATATTTGATTTGCTGATGCACCAGAAACGTTTAAGTGAGTATCAACATCGCTTGTTCCAAATGAACTTCCACCTGAACCAGTTTGATCGTTAACCCAAACGTAATCAGAACCATCCCAACTTAATATTTGATTTGACCCAGCAGCGCCTGTATTTAAATGAGTATCAACATCTGCATTAGCGTATGAACTTCCACCGCTGCCTGTTGCATCGTTAACCCAAGCAAAGTCAGTACCGTTCCAACTTAATATTTGATCTGCAGATGCTGAATTTGTATTAAGGTGAGCAGATACATTGGAATCAGCGTATGAACCGCCACCACCACCTTCAACCCAAGCATAAGAACCGTTTGCGCTTGTACTTAAAACATAACCGTTAGTTTCATCGCCAATAATATTTGTATTATAAACAAACGGATTAAGAGGATCGGTATAACTAGTAATCGGTCCTGCTGAAGTATCAGAAAGTAATCTTCTCCAAGTTCCATGAGCGTAATACAATGAACCTGTGTCATGTGCATGGCCTATAGAACCATGATATGTACCTGCATTAATATTATCAAGTTCTAGTTTCGTATCATATAAGAATGACACTTTATGTGGTTTACCTAACAAGTCTAAATTGCCGTTAATATCAAATAGATCCACTGGATTATTTGCATCTCCTAACGCAAGATAAAGCTCATTAAAATTATCGTTGGCTTTGTCGAATGCACTTCTTAAAGGATCACCTGTACCGTCGTTAGCGGATGCACCGATATTAATTATTTGTTTAGACATTTTATTTTCCTAAAAATTCTTTATAGTTATATTTATTGCTTATGAAGGCTGAGTTGTAATATCATAATCGTTTTCTAAGTACTGGCCGAGCAAGTGTTTCATATCATCCGAGATAATATGAGCAACATCTTCACGGAAGAATATTACATTTCCATAATCATAAATTCTACTTGATGCTCCATATACGGGGCCTGTTGTTAATTCTAGTCCTGTGTAGCCTTGTGCCTGTGCGAATCTAAACGCGGACTCTGTAGCAGGCAAGAAGTTAACTCCTACGAATGGTCCGCCTGAATAAGGAACAACAGTATCTGCTCTTCCGTTCATTTGAACAATTCTTCTTTGTGGTATTGGAGTCTTCTGAGTTGTATAACCATCTTGTGGCCATTCATCACCTGTATATAGATCGTTTAACGGATACCAGAACGCACTATCTCTGTATTGGAAATCGTGTGTTTGTGATAGCATACAGACAATCGTATCAACGGCAAGATCGTTAATTTCAACAGCAGCCCTTAATGCAAGTCCGCCACCATTTGATACGCCTACAATACGAATCTTAGTTTCATCAACGTTATTATACAGTTTCAGTTTCACAATAAGTTCTTCTAACATTTCAATGTCAGGACCATTTGAAGTTTCATTTGAAACGTTCCAACTATTTTCATAGCCGTCAACTCCAATACATATATGTCCTGGCAATTCACTAGAGAACTGTGTTATCATTTGTGAACCTGATCCGCCATTACCATGTAAGAAAATAGCAACTGGGAATGGACCTGATCCTGATGGTATAGCTGCCGTTACACTGTAATCGTGGAAACCTTGATACCAATTCTTTGTAATTGTTAGATCAGCAACATTATCTTGAACTAATGTTAATCCACCAGTTCCACCAGGTTCATGGTCGGCCGATACGAATGAACTGTCAGCAGTAAAGTTAGTAGTACCTGCATTCAGCGCTGTTATATCAGCAATATCAAACGGAGAACCACCACCTTGGTCGTTGAATCTTCGTAGGAATCTCGGTTTAATTGTTCCGCCTACCTTTGCCTTAAATATAAAGTCACCAAACAGTTTTGAACCTGCCAAGTGAACATTTTCTTTTAATAACTTTTCATAATTTTGTATAGGTAAGCTTGATTTAATTTGATATGAATACTCTTGATAGAAATCACTATCTTGTATTCTTTGTCCTGAATCTAAATACTCTTGATCGTATACATTAACGTCCGCATCAAATTCCCAAACAAGGTTTTCTTGTGAACTGTACCAAGCTTGTTCTTTCATTGAAGGAACAACAATATCATTCCATCTTGCCGTGATACTTGCAGCTGCACTTCTAGATCTTAGCTGTGTCAACCATATTCCAGTTGCGGCTGAGATTGCCATGCCTTGTTTACTTAAATCATATATTGCGAATCCGTCTGAAGCAATACTACTAAACCAAGCTTCAAACGCAGGAGCTAAAGTTGGATAGGTTAATGTTGGATCAAATCCTATAGCTATTCGACTAACTATTAAAGGTAAAGATGGAGCAGGTAAATTTGTTTTTGTTGTTGTTACGCTGTTTTGTCTCCAACCACTTAAGTGAGAATTAGTTCCTGCCCAATATCCACTCGTTAAACCTTGAGTATCTGCTTTAATAATACCGTGAGAAACAAACTCATTATTGGCTGTTCTTAATTCACCTAAACCATTTGCGAAATCGGTAATCTCTGAATCGTCTACTTCGTATTCCCAATAACCAAAACCAGAATTTAATATATTGACTTCTGAAATCTTTCCTACCGCAAATTCTGTTTCTGATTTAATCACTGCGTTGTCACCAAATCTTGCAGTTCCTAGGAAATCAGTTGCGATACTTAAAACATTTTTTACCTGACTTGGTGCATTCTCAAACGTAATGTTTTCGTTTTTATTTAATCCATTAATATTAAATGGAGTAATCGTAATAAATCCATCTTGTTGATTAACATCTGTTACGACACCATTTATACCAGAAGTTACACCTCGTATTCTATCTTTCACAGAGAACGAACCTGCATCACCTGCATCAGCAAATAAAACAACTTGATTTTTACGATCTACATTTTTAAGTAATGAATCTTGGGCAATCGCAAATACATCACTCTGATAATCGGAACCAGGATTAATATTATCAAATCCTACAATAGAACCAATTGTTAAATCTTGAATATCGAATGCTTGATCCAAAGGAGTAGCAAGAGTAACTGGCGAAGCAGTACCTGACATTGGAGTAACTGCCCCATAATCAGCAGCATCAAGTGCAACAGATACATAAGGTGATATGACGTCAGTAATAATTGAAGCAATAGATGTATCGTTTAACGATGAAACTTTTACATCACTTAAATTTGTTGTGTCAGGATAAAGCGGACCTGGAGAAGAACCGTTTACTGATACTAATTGATTTGCTGTAAGAGATAAGTCAATTGTTATTTGAGGTTGAGCTACACCGTCAATAGGAAGTCTGACTGTCGTCAGTGTAACATTGTCTGTGAATCCATCCACAGCGTATGCCGCGTCGAGTTTAATACCTATTGAAGATAAATTTTGTCCAATAATAATACCAGTACGACCTGCCGTATCTTGTAATGTTTCACCTACAACAAATTCTTGATTAAAACCATTCTCACTGTTATCAAGAATAATAGATTGGTCTGAAACAAGTAATCTTGTATTGTCAATCGTATACCCATAACCACCATCTTCTAAATCGTATTTAATTTGACCTGATGCTGTATCTGTAACTGCCGTGACAATTGCTTTACCTGCATTACCATCTTTCTGAAGTACATTAAGAACTTCACCAATTTGTCTGCCTGCGAGATTCTTTCTTCTTGCTCCTACATCTGATTTATCAACAATAGTAAACTTTGAAAGAGATCCATTTGTTTTACCAAACTGTACCACTTCACCATTTACGTTACAAAGAATATCTTCATACTTGTTAAATGTACCTTGAATACCATCAAGATATATGACAGGTGTTTTAATACCATTTAGAATAAAGAAGTTAATTGATCTTACCGATGCCTTTGCACCAGTTACCGAACCTTCAATGTTACGAGCTAATAAATCAAGATACTCATATTCCTTTCCAGTTTTTGAGGTAAAGAAATTATTGTTTGGAAACATCTGTAAATAAGTACCTTGCTTCCACGCAGAGTCAGATACCTTTTGCATCTTTTCAGCAGGATACAAAATTTCAATTTCAAACTCTTGATAGAATATAGCAAAGAACAATTCTATACCACGAGCAGTACCTTTTGCTCGATATAAGTCAAGTATATTTTTAACAATGAATTTAACAAGATCTGCTTTAAGTGGAAGATCAGCAAGAAACTTTTTCTTAAATAGTATAATCATACTATTCATTGTAGTATCAACATCTCTCGTTTCAAACAAACGTCTTGCTTGATAGATATGTTGATTCTCTTGAGTTTCAGACCACCTATAATACTCTTCGACTAATTTAACAAGCTCAGGTCCATCTTCCCTGTAAATAGCGGGGAACTGATTCTTAATGAAAAGCGACAGATTTTTTTGTATATCACCCTGAGGCATTATTTTTCTCTCTTCTTAATAACTTGTTGAGTTAACAGACACCGGAGCCACGAACTCATCCAAAGTCAATACTACTTTAACGTCTGTATCTCTTAATATAAACACGCGACCTTTTGGAGCAACAACATCGTTATCTACAGTTTTTGCAGTTACTTTAATTGCACTGCCTGTGAATGTTTCTACCTGGAAGTTTGTTAGTTTCACTTCACCTTTATCATAATCAATTGTACCTGCAGTTGGATTAATAATCTGCGGATTTGTTACTTCATCAGTGATGATCATAATATTACCTAAACCATCATCTTGGAAATATACACAAGTACCATTTATATCAAAGGGAGATGATTTAACTGCAGGTTTAAAGTTTGTGAAACCATTTGCCGCATTGTAAATATAAGGTCTTACTAACGGCGTTTCAAATCTGAATGTTGGATTTGTATTAAAATTAAGTGGTGGTGAATATTCAATGACAGGCAATACTGTAATCTCACTACTTAATATTCCTGTATCTAATGAATCAATAATACCCGATATTTTAGATCGTCTTAAAGTTTTATCAAATCCTTCAAGGTTATCATCAGAATATTTTTGAATCGCAGCTCTTACCAACGTTTCTAATTCTGCTTCACCTTTTTCTGTATTCTTTTTGGTGTAATTTACAATTACAGTCATATCACCATAAACGAATTCGGTTTGTTTAAAGATTGGTTCAATACCTAATGGAGCTCTTTCTTTTAAATAAGCCAAATAAGAATTGGATAATGTTGTAGATATGATTTGTGTATCATCATTTAAATAAACAGAAACAGCAACTCTACCAAATTGAGGTGGATCTAACTGTTCACCACCGTATGCAGACACTGCGGATATCTCAGGGAATGCTTGTTGTAATAATACTTCGTAATCTTTTGATGTAACTGCTCGTTCTTGTACTTGTAATGCCTTAGGAGCAAAATATCGAATAGATTCCATTGACTCTCTTTCAGCACCACCTGCCGCAGCAGACAATGTATAAGCAGAGATCGTTGCGTTTTCAATAAAGGATCCTGAGAATGCGCCTTCTTTACCTGCACCATTTGGCTCGATTCCTGAACAGATTCTATATCGTACTCTTACATCTTCGAATTCTTGAGGTTGTAAACCAAATTGATTCTTACCAAAGTAAATAGAATACTTATCATCAAGATATGGTTCGAGATAGAATACTTTATCTAGAGGACTAATACCGTAAATAGTATTTGCTCTTGTAAATACGTTTGCATCATCAGTTGCTTCTGCATCAACAAACACAACAATTGAATCTGTATCTACTTCGTTGTTTGTAAGGAATACTCTAAGTACTCCGTCTGCATCAACAATAAATCCTTCTCTTTGGAAACTTGATAACATTTCACCTTCGTAAACATCAACACTTTCAGCAACAAATGAACCTGATTCAAATACAGCACCAGTTTGAGGATTGATGTCAGTTGATAATACTTTTCTGGCCGTATACATTTTATCTGTTACGAATGAAAAACTTTCACCTTGATGATTTACTTTAAATTGAGAATATTTTGGAATTGTAATTGTTGCGTCTTCACGTGTTGGATCTTGAATCACAACATATATTGTAGCCTTGGCAGACTTACGTGAACGAGGTATATAGTTTAATTCTTTTGCATGGGAAACGATTGAGTTCTTAAGGACGGCAGAGTCAAGAAACATTTCGTTAAGTGCCATGTTCGTATAGAAGTTATTCTGATAACTATTAAACGCAAGAACATCTAACAAGACGCTCATGTTTGAGCCATCAAAGTTATAATCCTTGAATTGCGTTTGTGTTTCTAGATAACTCCTAAGTTGACTTTTTACTGCGTCGAAGTCAAGTTCGGTAATTGGTGTTTTTGGATTTGCCATCTCTATCTGTTCCTTTGTAATACAACGTCTAACTGTATTGGCTGTTCGACCTGTCTAATATAAAAAGTAATACCAACGTAGACTTCTCCATCGTCGGGCTTTGAACTTACTGCAACATTAATTATTTGAGCTCTTGGTTCGTAAGTCTGAATTGTTGATGTTACTCTATCTTCTATTAATTTTAATGTACCGGGTGTTAAATTTTCAAATAACATCGCTCTGATATTGCCACCCATATAAGGTTGCATTAATCTTTCACCGCGATCTGTTAATATTAAATTCTTAATTGATTCTTTAACCGCTTCTTCATCTTTTAGAAGCACTACATCTTTTGAAACTGGACTCGTTAGCAGATCTTTACGAAAATCAGTGTTAAGATTAATCTTTTTCTTTACTGGTGAAATGTAATCTGCAATTGCCATTATAGTATTTCTCTTATATCTAAATGAATCTTATTTAACTCTGGGTAATCCTTAACATATTTAAATCCACCTTTTAATGCATTTTGAATAAAGGCTTCAGGATCTGCCATATCTCTTTTAACATCAATAACTAAACCACTTAAGTGTGAATTGTCTTCAGGTCCGTCTGCCTTTGTGTTATAGGCTTTACTTACCCAACCTTCTGTTATTATTAAAGGTTTTGCCGAAGACGTTAATTTCTGTAATCTGTGTAGGTATACTTTAACATCAAGGTCAATTCTTGTCCAGGCATATATACCAATACCTTCTTTTTCGTCAAACGAATCTCCTTCGACTCTAAATACATCTGACGATCCATTAAATACATTACCACATCTTGGAAGGTTTTTATAGTCCTCAGCAGTAATGGGTTTAACATTCTGCGGTATTTTACCTGTGTCAGTCTTTTCATTACCACCAGGAGAAGTCCATCTACCTTGTAATCTATTTATTACCTCTTTCCTAGTCGATGGAGAATACCTTATAGCTCCTGCTCTGATAGCAGATGACTCATTGATTCTTGAGATGTTTTTAAGACGATCTACGATTGTACTGTATCGCCTTGTATAATCATCAAGGGGTTTATTAATGTCCCTTATCAATGATTCTATTGACCCTGCAAGTGCACAGATCCTAGCTACAATGTATTGAATCTCTTCGATACCAGGTGATTCAAATGCAGCTACTGCGTAATCAATTAAACCTTTTATCTTATCTTTAATACCTTTCTTATTCTCTTCAGTAAAGAATGCACACATCTGTTCTCTTGTTGTCATAATACCTTTTACGACTTTAGAATTAACAAATGTTTCTGCATCTGCCACCAGCGCACTCGGATCAAAGTTGTTTATCATATCTTGTACTTCATCAAAGACTTTATTGATTACTTCTTCAATCTTTTCTTTGATTGTTCTAATTAACTTTTTGATTAATTCTTGAACTGTAATATCTTTAATACCATCATAACCTCTACTGATCTTATCGGCCAAAGCTAATGCATCAGCTATGATACCATCAACCACTCCAATTAAATCAAAGAACGCATCTACTGATAAAAAGAAACTATCAAAGGCATCGCAGAATCCACCTAAGATAGAAGTATTGAAATCATTCTTATAATATGCATCAAGGTTTCTTGCTAGTTTAGGAGCATTACCATCATTGATTAAATTAGCAGGTGTATAGTTATATGCTTGCATGAAGTCGGCAGTTTCAAGATTTGATATATCACCTCGTTGCCATCTATCAGATAAATCAGGATAACTACTTAAATCACCTATTTGTTGTCTAAGCAAACCATTTAAATAACCAGATGCATCATATATCTTATCACCGTATTTGTTAACTGCTCTACTTAATGGATTTGTTTCTGCATCTTGAAGTATACTATTCGCAATCTCTTGAGTCACAAGATCAATTTGTCCAAGGGTATATCTTCCTGCTCCATCAACGAGTGGAATTTTACCAATTGATAAAGTATTCTGAGTTACTTGATCGTTACCGTCTACGCATGGATCGACCATTATCTACGCCCTCTTCTTGTTAGAGATTTCGTTTGATCTTTCGCCGAATCATCTAACGCTGAAATATATCCGCCAGAATATCCCATCGCAAAATAACCACGAGGAACAATCGATGTTGACTTCTTAGGTGGCTCTGGCATTTTAATTTGATTTATACCCCAAGCACCAAGTCCTATAGGTGTAAAGTCAGCAACAATAGCAAGGAATGCATTAACAGGATTAAGTACTTTAGCAATAAACTCTGGACTGTTTCCTGTAGGATACGCCCAACCTGAAGTAATCCCAGGTAACGGTGCCGCAATTGGATTACTAATAAGAGGTACTTGAATTATAGGTAGTGTTGGTATAGTTGGTGCTGTTGGTAGCGCTACGGCACGAATTGATAATGGGTTTGTAGCATTTGGTGCACAAGGACTGCCTGGCGCAGAACTGATAGGTAAAGGCGCCGCTAGGTTTCGAGTGTTAACACCAGCTGCGTTAATAGCACCTGCATTAAGTGTTGTTGCGTTTGCTGTTGTTGCTGTTAACGCACCAGCATTTACTACTCCTGCATTCCATATTCCACTAAAGGATCCATTGACTGCGGCAATTATCATACTAGGTGTTGTTAAACTCCATCCTACTTGTGCAGGTGTACCTGTGGTCCCTGTCATCGGCGTTGGAGGAATAAGTCCTGTTGCTGTATTGATTATATTGGATGCTAATAAATGTATGTCTCCAGGTGTAGCTAACTTTATAGCCTTGGTTGAGAATACATCGTAAGTATTTAATGCTGTATTTTTAATATTCTTGGCAACGAAGTTTAATTGATTAACAGATTCAAACTGTATTTCTTTTTTGCCAAACAGAGTCATAATACCAGAATTTGCTTCAACCTTAACTTCTGCTCCTCTTACATTAACTTGATCACTACCGTTAATATTTAATGAAGCACCTGAGGCAATTTCTGTATGACCATGTACAAGTAATTTATAATCACCTTCTATTTCTTCTGTCTTATTTCCTTTTACATAAACATGAGCGTTACCATTTACAGTAACTACACTATGTCCTGATGATTCATGTTTTGTTCCGATATTAATTTCATAACGATCAGCGGCAGCTTTTTCAGTAACTGTACCTTTTGAATCTATTTGAATATATGCACCACTATCGTGATGAATCATAATTCTTTCTGCACCAGGAGAATCATCTAATTCAATACTATGTCTTCCTGATTTAATTACTCTGTTATATGGATATTTGGCTGCGTAAGCTGGTGGAGGTTCAGACCACGTTTCATCCATATCAGCAATCTTTTGATCATGTGTACGATTGGCTGCTTGTTGTAATAGATAAGTTTCATTTAATAATTCACCGCGAGCTAATCTATCTGGTCCGCCGCCTGCGTTGAAATCATTTGGAGTATAACCTCTTGCTAATAGATCACCATTCTTTTCAGGAATAACACCTTCACCGTCTTTAGTTGGATCTGATTCTGTATTATACATACCAGGTAATAAACCTAATATGATTGGATGTTGAGCCATCTTACCATCTAAGAACATTCCGTATACAAAAGATCCTAATGCTGGGGGTGGATTGTTTGGATCGTAATTACCTGCTGCGCACATTGCCCAAGGTAAATCAGTTGTCGCAATTTCTGCGTTTGTTCCGTGTACACCAAACGCTCGAACTCTTACTCGACCTTCGTGAGTTTCATCGAGGTTGCCTTCAACCATACCGATGAAGAAGAACGGATTACTTATTCCTGAACCATCAATCATATATCACCACCTTGCCAACCATATTTTATCGCTTCCACCTTAGTACTCAAAGTGTTCATCTCCATTGAATGGTCAACGCTAGCAATTAAATATTTGCCACTCAATCTGCTGTTTTGTTTATTCTCTAACGCAATGTTAGGTTCTTGTGTAATTAGATTAATTACATCTCCTGGTACCAAATCTATTCTACCTTCAATACCTAAAGAAACTGTTGAATTATTTAAATGGTAATTATAAGCAACTCTGTTTTGAATAATCTCAACCATGTTTTGTGGTGTACGAAGTACTTGACCTGGTATTGAAGCAACTCCATCAGGTTGCCAATCTCTATATACCACATATTGCTTTGCGTTTTTGTTTTCGTCTTTAAATGTTTCTTTTATAAATTTATCTGAATGTACCGCACCAGCGTTTGATGTTCTTGGTTGTCCTGTCATACCAATGTATTTCTTTTTTGCGTTTTGATAATCAAAGTTATAAGAAGTTCTTGTATGATTCACGAAATCAATTTCCATTACCGTGTTCTTATAAGCACCACTATCAATGTCAGCGCCTGTATCAACATGATTTTGGTTAGTAAAAGATACAACGTTTCTTACCATTATGTTAGCATACTGTGATGCGTCTTGTTCTGAAAAGTTTAAATAGTAAAAGTCTTTAATTTTAGCTTTATTCTTTATTGCTCTTTTTAACATCCATTCGTCAGTTACCCAATAGTAACCATCAAAAGTTTCAAAGAAACGATACATGTTTGATGGAGATTGTGATCCTGCTTTTGATTTACTTGCCAAGAAGTTCATTGCTTGAGCTGGAGTATAATCAGGAATGATCGTTCTCATCTGACCATCAGATTCTTCGATATAAAACGCTCTTCCTTTATTTGAAGTTAATTGTAAACCTTCAGAGCTATCAGGCATTTCACCAACTGACGTTGCTGTACTTAATTCTTTATTTGAATTAAAATACTTTTTAAATAATTCTTTAGCAGCATATGATCCTGATATATTTGTAAAGGCCGTGATCACACTTTGTATTCCTGCTCTAAAAGTTGTTCTGCTTACAAAATGTAATGTATAATAATAACCATCACCTAGATCACTTTTAGATAGGCCATCAATTTTAATTATTTGACCTTTAATATTTAATTCTGTTTGAAGATCATGTCCTTTAATAATTAATTCTAATTCTTCTTCTGCTCTTAATGGAAAATCGTGTAACGTTCCAACTTGGTCAAAACACTTAAGTGTTCCACTAAAAGAAGAGCTATAGATAGATTGCTTTAAATCAAATCCATATATTAAAGCAGTAATAGAAGCATCTCTATTGTCTGCCGATTTAATATTAGCAGCTTCTATAGTACAATGAGAAGGATTAAAGGAATCGGACATTATTCAGTACTTACCGAGTTTTTAAATTCACGTGATAGTTGACCTAAGAATGCATTATCGAATAAAAAGATTTCTTTCTTATTATCGTTAATTTGTTCTTCGTATTCAAAGATACGATAAGGAACCCAATCTTCAGGAATGATTCTTTTAATGATTATCTTCTGCCCTCGTTCAGTACGCATAATCACGCGATCTTCCTTACGAAGATAAATTGTTCGGAATGATTCCGGTGCTAAGATAATATTATCAACTGCCATTTGTTATTTCCTAAACTGTTTTAACATAGTATATAATGTTTTCGTCAATTGTTTCATCTTTGGTCCAATCGAGAACGTCTTCTCCGATTCTACCAGACTGTGCTTGGTACTTATCAACCATATAGTCGTTAAAGGTTTGAGTATTCATTGGCCATTCGTAATATGGATCTATAATATTGTTAGCCATATAAACTAACCAAATATAATCTACAGAGCCATAATAATCCAAGGCAATATCTTCTGCCCTCTCGCTTTCTTTAACTGTATAAGAATAATAAAGATAAGGGTTATTTGCGACTGCTCTTACGAAAGCAGGTCTTCGAGATATATCTTTAACCTTTCTTCCTTGGTAATCTATAACCGGAAAATGTTCAAAGTATTTAGTTGCCATTAGACGTCGTCTCCTTCATAATCTTCAGCCGTTTGTATTTCGAGTTCCTTAAAGGTCATGCTAACTTTGATACCTTGAGGTACACCGCCTTCGGCAATAATAATTTCACCACTTGCTCCATAGTCAATATTAATATTATCAACCATACATGGCTTAAATCTAAGGAAGTGCGATTCATCAATACCTAATAGATTAATACTAACAACCGCAGGGTATTTTAAAAAGGCTCGAGATAATGAATTAGCC
>Ga0102891_1000538_pt1 | contig 13877 bp, 10 predicted proteins | sample Colrivmet1552A02_FD_84503 | JGI IMG/M metagenome (GOLD analysis project Ga0102891, IMG submission 84503) | Estuarine microbial communities from the Columbia River estuary - metaG 1552A-02 | ecosystem: Environmental > Aquatic > Marine > Intertidal zone > Estuary | place: USA: Columbia River...
AGAGATTTATATGAGTATTCCAATTTATATTCCAGACCTGTCCGGCAACGAAGTGGCTTATGCTGAGGCAGCGCTGCGCAGCGGATGGATCAGTAGCATAGGCGAATTTGTCGATCGATTTGAAACTGCTTTAGCTAAAGAAACAGAGTGCGCACATGCGATAGCGGTTGCTAATGGGACGGTTGCCCTGCACCTCGCGTTGCACTGTCTGGATATTGGGCCTGGTGATGAAGTTATCGTTCCGACATTCACTTACATTGCCTCAGTTAATGCTATTGCCCAAACTGGAGCAACTCCTGTTTTCGCGGAAAGTCAGGCTAGTGACTGGCTCTTAGATCCAGCGGATATTGAGCGTAAAATCACCACCCGTACGAAAGCGATTATGCCAGTGCATTTGTTTGGGGCTCTATGTGATCCAGCGGTTAATGCAATTGCGCGAAAGCATGGACTTAAGATCATCGAAGATGCTGCCGAGGCGCTAGGCGCTCGACGCGGCGGGCGGCATGTGGGTTACGATGCCGACGTCACGACGTTTTCATTCTTCGGGAACAAAACGGTGACGACAGGCGAGGGCGGGGCAGTGATTGCCCATGATCCTGAACTCGCAGCCCGCCTCCGCAAGGTCAAAGGGCAGGGGCAGTCCCTCAATCGCCGTTATTGGCATGATGAGCTTGGTTTCAATTATCGGATGACCAATATCTGCGCTGCTATTGGCACGGCGCAGATGGAGCGCTTGCCCCAGATCCTTGCTCGCAAGCAAGCTATTGCTGAACTTTACAAGTCAGAGTTGGCCGGGAGCCAGTTTACATTCCAGCAGACTAGCCCCGATGTGCGCTCTAGCAATTGGCTGGTTTCCCTTTTGTTGCCACCAGGTACCGATCGCGACGCGGTGATGGCTTTTCTTGCACAACGGAACATCGACAGCCGGCCGGTATTTTATTGTGCCCATCACATGCCCATGTATCGCAGCGAAGAGCGCTTCTCTGTAGCAGAAGATATCGCCGCACGCGGCATCTCTTTGCCCTCATACCCGACGCTGACCGATGACCAAGTTCGTCTCGTGGCAGCAACGCTTTGTGAGGCGGTGGAACACCAAAGTCTCGCGGCCTGATTGTCCATGGCCGGGGATGACGGACTTAAGATCGCGGTACTGCTTGGCGATACCAAGATGGAGACACTCGATCGGGCGCGGGCGCTTGTTGAGGCAGTCCGCTCGGTTGGCGCCCGCGTGGGTAGCATTGCGATCGGGTTGCCAACTGCAGACGAAGTTTACTGGCGCCGAAGTGCCAACTGGCTGTTGGACGGTCTTTCCGATGTTGTTGTGCGCCGTATGTCCTGGGAACGGGTGTTAGCACAAAACGCCCGCAGAATGTTTGCCCCGTTCAATTTGCCGATTTCGATCCAAGGCATAAAGCGCCTAACCTTGCCGCGCGACTGGGGAACCAATTTTCTCGACTGTGACCAGTGGCTGCTGGTTGCAGGCCCAGAAACTGGAGGGGTTTTTCCGGCAAAGCCGACCGCGATCTTCTGTGGTAGCTTGGTGGCGCGGCGGGTTCCAACTGCCGTTGCAAGGTCTATAGATGCGCCCTATTGGGAAGATCAGACGGTCGCATTTCGTATGTGGAGACAATCTGCGGTGGCTGTCGCCAATAGCCCTTTAACCGCAGCAGATCTGACAAGCTATGCCGGCGTCCGGCCCGAAAAAATTGTGACACTCAGTGTACCGCTAGACTCGCGGTTACCCGACGCGCCGGCTCGGCTTAAGCGTGATCGTCGGCAATTGCTGCTTCGGATCGAACCCGACGATGCCCATGCCCTTAACGTTGTATTGCCAGCTCTTCAGCGCTATCTATCTGAAGGTGGCGGGTTACTTCCGGTGATAGCTACTGAAGCGCCGCCGGCCGCTTTTGGATCAAAGTCCCAGATTCCTGAGATTATATGGCTACCCGAAGCAGTGCGTCACATGGTCGAGAGATTGCCGATAGAGCAGTTAGTCTCGCACCAGCGCTGGGCAGAATTATTAGCCCTGTCTGGCAATGTTTGGATCACGGTCGGAGCTAACTCTGATGGAGGAAGCTTGCGTCAGGCGCTGCGAAGCGGTGCCCGGGTAATCAGCCTTGATTGTCAACTGACGCGCTTGGCAAGCCAACAGGCCGGTGGCGCAATGGTCCTAATACCGCAGCTTACAGTAGATGACATGGTTGAAACATTGCACCGCGTAGAAGCTGATATGGGTAATGCTTCAGGGTTGCCGGTTTTAAATTCCGATCTTGCCAGCCTCCGCCGCGAAATCGGCTTTGTACTTGATCGTTTGCTGGAGGTTCGTTTATGAATTCGGAGCGCAGACCGGTCGGGATCTGGGTCGAATCTCCGCGAGGCGCACAGTGGGCCGGCCAAGGCATGACGCGCCTCCTGGGCTTTATCATCGAAGGCATTGCCGCTGCGAAAAGCCACGTGTTTAGGATTGTGGTCACTGACGAGATACGCGACGAGGCCGAAGCAGACTTTAACGAATTAGTTGCGCAAAATGGGGTCGACTTCACTTTTCATTCCCCGCGCGATGTCGGTGAGAAAGGCGAATTTTTCGAAGACCTCGCTATGTTCGCGAATGAGCATGTAACGGTTGACGCCTGGATCTCGTTGTTTCCGAACCAGACCGGTGCCCAGTTACTTGATGCGCCAGTCAGCACGATATTTCCTGACGCCATCGGATTGGCCTACCACGACTTCGATGATGTTTCTTGGGGAGCCAATGGTCCGTCAGTGACTTGGAAAAACCGGGTCGCGGCGACGTTGAAGACTGTCAACAATGTGATTACCTTCTCAAGCCATGTGGCGCGGGATCACGTAACGGGTTTCTTTGGCGTAAGCCCAGACAGGATACGAGTGATACCCCATGCCCCGCCAACACTTGAGGGAATTCTGCCCTTTGTTCGGAATGCCGAACGCACGGACGAGACGCGGTTCCGTGCCGCCGAAATGTTGCGACGCCATGCAGCGCAGCAGGGGCTTCACTATCTGATCGATTTTCCATTCGAGCATGTGCGCTTTGCTGCGGTCTCGACTCAGGACCGCGTGACCAAGAACATCCGCGTTGCGGTTGAGGCCATCGAATTGCTGGTGCGCAGTTGGCATGAGCAGTTCAAGCTGATCATGACCGCCCAGGTCCATTTTGGGTCGACTTGGACGCCAACCCCTGCCGCGATTGAGCTAGCCCAACTGCAATTCGATGTGCTCTCGATGCCCGATTTACCGCGCGAAGTGCATGCTGCTTTTTATCATTGCGCCGAAGTTACCGTTCATCCTTCGGTTTTCGAGGGTGGCCGTGGTGTATTTCCTTATTATGAGTCCATCTCTGTCGGTACACCGTGCTTAATGGCGGGCGGTCCGCATGTTGCGGAATTCATGAAAGACGCGCCGGAGCTCAAAGCATTTGTGTTCGACCCAAGCGACGCGCACCAGCTGGCGCGACTTCTCCTTGATACATCTATGAGACGAGATGAAGTGACCGCATTACAGAGCGCCACTGTAGCTCGGTTACGCCAGCGCACATGGGGCGACGTTGCACGCGAATATGTTGATGCAGCGACTATTGGTGTAAAGCCCTTGGGTGGTAAGTATCGGCAATTCGAGCCAACTGAAAATAAGGAGCAAAAGCGATGAGTGCAGGAAAATCGTCTCCGAACCAGCAGTCGAAACGAGCCGATTTAGAAGTGCCAGATGGCATATCCCTTGAAGCCGAGCTCGCGGCGCTCGTGGCTCAACGCAAGAACGATCTCGAGCGCTTACGTCTCATTACTACGGAGCGCGACCGTCTGCGCTATGAGTTGGCCGAGCGTAATGCAGATGAGGCACGCTTCATTGCGCGTGAAGCAAAGCATGAAAATGAAGATGATGATGCCATAGAGAAAGTGGACGGATGGCTGCTAAAGCCGTCTATAATCCGCTCCGAAATTCGGAGCGAGAAGCCCGTTAGCTCAATACTGGGCCGAGTTACAGCGGCATTCGCGCTGCGTTTCGCGCGCCACGCTGCGAAGCGAAGAGATTATGCAACTGCAGAAATATTCTATCAAGTGATACTTCTTCTTGCACCAAGGCCTTTCATCTGGCGCCAAACTGGCAATATGCTTGCTGGTCAGGGGTTGTTTGCCGCAGCTATCGACTGTTTCGATCGCGCGATTGAGGCAGACGAGAATGACGCCGAAGCTTTGCATGCCCGCGGAGTAGCGCTTCGGCGAAGCGGCGACCGCAACCTAGGTGCTGATGTAATCAAACGCGCCTTGCTACTCGACCCGTCGCTTGCTACCCGCGACCGAGGATGAATTATACGCAATTACAAGACAGGCAAAACGGGTCCTCTGTTATTGAATGAACGAGGTTGAGTATCGTAAAAATGCCAAAAAATGAGCTTAACAAGGATCAAATGATTGTCCTAGGCAAGCAAGTTGTAACGCTCGAAGCCGAGGGTTTGTTTCACTTGGCAGCGTCTTTAGACGACTATTTTTCAGCTGCGAGTGGCCTCATTTTGAATACCTGCCGCCAACTCGTTGTCACCGGTCTCGGGAAATCCGGTCATATTGCACGTAAGATTGCCGCGACATTTGCCGCGACGGGAACACCGGCAATTTTTGTCCATCCCAGTGAGGCTGGGCATGGCGATATGGGCATGATCGCGAAAGGGGATGTGTTGCTCGTTCTGTCTAATTCTGGAAATACCCCGGAATTGCAGCCGGTTATGAAATATGCTCGAAAGCTGGGTGTTCCCATCATTGGCATGGCATCGGGTCGAACATCCAAGGTTATTCAAGGTGGCGATATTGCGCTGCTTCTGCCCAATGTCCGAGAAGCCTGCCCCGAAAATATTGCGCCGACCACATCCACAACGATGCAACTCGCCCTTGGCGATGCCTTGGCCATGACGGTTATGGAAATGCGCGGCGTGACGCGGAAGGACCTTCGGAAGCTTCACCCGGCTGGTGCTATTGGCCTTGCGCTGACTCCCGTGCAGGAGGTTATGGCGACCGATCAGGATCGACTTCCTCTGGTGAGCCATCAAGCCGATATGCCGAAAACAATCTCCGTCATGACATCGGGCTGTTTTGGGCTTGCTGGTGTATTGGATGACGCAGGTAGGATAATCGGCGTTATCACCGATGGCGATTTGCGCCGCCACTTTGGTACTTTGGAAACCGCCCTGGCTCATGAAGTGATGACCCGAGCCGCTCGGTTCATCTCTGCAGACATGCTCGCTGATGAGGCGCTTACTTTCCTAAATGACAATAAAATTAATGCGGCATTTGTGGTGGAAGATCCGTCGGCTGGCCCTCAGTTGCCGCTGGGCGTGATCCATATCCACGATCTCTTGCGCCTTGGGCTGGGTTAATCCGGGGCCATGGTTGCCGATTTCGCCATTATTATCCCGGCACGCTATGCATCGCAGCGTTTTCCTGGCAAACCATTGGCTGAACTGCGTGGAGTAGATGGGCAGGCGCGCAGCCTTATCCAAAGATCATGGGAAACAGCGCAGGCCATTGCAGGACCTGCGCGGACATGGGTCGCCACGGATGACGCGCGTATTGTCGAGGCCGTTCAGAACTTTGGCGGACAGGTGGTTATGACCCCGCAGTCCTGCCGCAACGGCACCGAGCGCTGCGCGGCGGCGCTTGACGTCTTAGGAGATATTGCTCCGATTATCGTCAACCTACAGGGCGATGCGCCATTGACGCCGGATTTCGTCGTGCGTGATCTGGTAACGGCGCTTAAGGCTGATGCGGACGCGGTGATGACGACACCAGCCGTCCGCTGTTCAGAAACGCTCTATCATCACCTTGTTGCTGATCAGAAACAGGGTCGCGTCGGCGGAACGACTATCGTTTTCAACTCGGCGCTCACTGCCCTGTATTTCTCAAAGCGGGTTATCCCCCATATCTCGGAAACACTGGTCGATGCCCATCGGCACGTCCACCTCCATCTCGGCGTCTATGCCTATCGCCCAGATGCGCTGCGCGCTTATGCCGCAACGCCCCCCTCTTCAATCGAAAATCTAGAAGGGCTGGAGCAGCTTCGCTTCCTTGAAACCGGTCATCGAATCCGAGTAGTTCCGTTCGATCCCATCGGGTGGGACTGTATTGAACTCAACAATCCCGAAGACATTCCAGTAATAGAAGAGGTTTTGCGACAACGCTTAATGCGCTAAGGCTACTTTATGAGCATATCGAGCGTCTCGTTGGCCAACGGCCTTACCTTTGCGAATGATCAGCCTTTGATGCTGATCGGTGGCATGAATGTCATCGAAGACAGAGACACGCTTTTGCGTGTGGCAGAGCATATGCAGGGCGTGACCGATAAGTTGGGCATTGGTTATGTCTTTAAGGCGAGCTTTGATAAAGCAAATCGGTCTTCCATTCACTCCTATCGCGGGCCGGGCCTTGAGGAAGGGCTGCGCCTTCTGGAAGAGGTGAAGCAGCTATTTGGGGTGCCCATCCTGACTGATGTGCATGAGCCTGATCAAGCGGCATTGGTGGCAGAGGTCGCAGAAATTATTCAGCTTCCGGCCTTTTTGGCGCGGCAGACCGATCTGGTCGCGGCCATTGCACGCACCAATGCTGTAATCAACATCAAAAAACCGCAATTTCTGGCACCACTGGAGATGCAGCATATCATTACCAAATGCCGAGAAATCGGTAATGAAAACGTCCTTCTGTGCGAGCGGGGAACAAGTTTTGGCTATAATAATTTAGTCGTTGATATGCTGGGCGTTGACCTGATGAAGCCTATGGCGCCGATCATTTTTGATGTGACCCATGCATTACAAAAACCAGGCGGTCAGGCAGATAGCGCAGATGGCAGAGGTTCTCAGGTGGACGCTCTTGCCAGGGCGGGGGTTGCCGTGGGCATCGCAGGGCTGTTTCTGGAAGCGCATCCAGACCCAGCGCGCGCCAAATGCGATGGCCGCTGCGCTCTTCGATTGGACAATCTGGAGACGTTCTTGCGTCCTCTTTTGTCGATTGACGCTATTGTAAAGGGCTGAGGCCCACAATGCCAGACGGCTATTCACCATTCCTTCGCATCCCGCCTTTCCCTGGCCACAAGGGAGGAGCTTTAACCCGCACCGGGCACAGCAATATTGACGTGCAAGAGATTGCCGCTGCCATAATTGCGGAGCGGGTTGGCGGCTCTTTTTGGGGCGCTCAGCCGGACATGGACAATAACGTCATTCTGCTTGCTCCAGATAGCGAAGATCAGCTTCAGGCGATGCTGGCACGCTTGAGCAGGGATCAGCGAAGTGCGGCCATTGCGCCGGGTATGCATCTTCCCAACCACTGCCAGAGACTTCCTGTTGACTGCGACCCCTGGCATTTGGCGGCATCAGCCCGTGAAGTCTGGGCTGGCGCAAATCAAGAAATTGCTTTGGTCGCGTCCATGAGTGGCGTGTCCATGAGCCTTTTTGGGGATGGCCGTTTTGCCGGATGCGACGTCACTCCAGAAGCTGCGCTTGCCGAAGTCGTGTCGGGCTGGCGCTACATTAGTCCCTTTACGGGTGAGGATTGGAGTCCAATGGACGCCATTGCGCAGCTTGCTGCTTGGCGGAAACTTATTGACGCCAATCGGAAAATCGATGCTGTTTATGGGGTCGCTGGATGGAAGCGTGTCACGCTTGATGCGATGCTGTGGGATGGATCCTCCCCTGTGGCCTACGCCCGTGGGTTCCGGTCCATTAGGGCTACCCGTCAGTATCAAATAGCCTGGAAATCGCGAGTCGCTTCTCGACTGCTTGCCAAATTGGCCAACAGTGGAGCGCATGTCGGTGAAATTGAGGACGGCTTTATTCGCTCTGTCGGTTTGGGAGCGAATTGCGTGCCACCTCTGTCGACCATTGTAGATTTTACAGGAATTTACTTTGATCCAAACCAAGAAAGTGATTTAGAGAATATATTACAAAAGGATAAGTTTGACGAAAAACTGTGTCGCCGCGCAGCGGCATTGAAAAACCGGCTAATTGAAGCCGAAATTAGCAAATATGGGCAAGGCAGAAACGATATAAAGCTTACGGATATAAACCGATATAAAGTTCTGGTGGCGGGGCAGGTCGAAGATGACCGGTCAATCTGCACGGGTGGCGCCGGCATGACGAATTTGGAACTTCTGGCGCGCGCACGCACGCATGCTCCTGACGCCCACATCATCTACAAGCCACATCCCGATGTTGTTGCCGGGCATCGCAAGGGCCATGTGGAAACCGCCGATGCATTGCGTTTTGCCGATGAAATTCAGAACAATGCTGCAATCACATCTCTTATCGAGGCGGTGGATGGCGTTCATGTCATCACGTCTCTCGCTGGCTTTGAAGCTCTGTTGCGCGGCAAGGCTGTGACGACCCATGGCGTGCCCTTTTACGCCGGTTGGGGACTGACCAAGGATTTGAGCGAAGTACCAGCGCGGCGCACACGGCGCCTGTCCCTAGATGAACTCGTGGCAGGCACCTTACTCCTCTATCCGCGCTACACCGACCCCGTGACACGCTTGCCTTGCTCAGCTGAATTGCTGGTGGAACGGATGGCGCAGGGGGAAGCACGGATATCAACTCCCCTAATTACCTTGCGAGAATGGCAAGGCCGCTTGCGGTTGCTTCTGCGCTCGTTTATTAGACGGCACTAATGCTTCCTCGTGTACCCACCAACATTTCGGTCGAACACCGGAAATATTTATTTTTACAAGGCCCACCCGGGCCGTTCTTCCGGCTGCTAAGGAACAAGTTGGTGGAACAAGGGGCGTCTGTCCGCCGGATCAATTTTTCAGGCGGCGATAAGCATGACTGGCCCGACGATAGCGTTAATTATGCCGGATTGATGCGTCGCTGGCCATTATTCTTTGATCGTGTTGTGCTGGATTGGGGTATAACTGATCTTGTTCTTTTTGGCGATTGCCGGCCTGTGCATAAAGTGGCGATCCGATTAGCACAGTTGCGTGGGATTCACGTTCATGTCTTTGAAGAAGGCTATATTAGGCCCGATTGGATGACGCTTGAGCGCGATGGCGTGAACGGCCATTCTCCCATAACCCGTGATCCCGACGTCATCTTGGCCGCGGCTCGGACTTTGCCACCCATTCCGAAGCTGCCCACAATCACCGCAGATTTTAAAAGGCGCGTGCGCGACAGCTACTGGCATTATCATCATGTGTTTTTCGGGAAATGGCGCTTCCCTTTTTACCGCACGCATCGACAGGGCTCTTTATTCTTCGATGCTTTAGGATGGCTGTTGAAATTCGCACGTAAGCCACGGCGCGACGCGCAGGCAAAACAGACGATGAATTGCCTCGAAAACAGCGACTTTTTCCTATTCCCGCTCCAGTTAACCGGAGACTATCAGATCCGTGCCCACTCACCATTTGGGTCGATGTTGGTAGCCATGGAATATGTACTGGCAAGTTTCGCGCGTTTTGCCCCCGCAAACGTTAACTTGCTCGTCAAGGAGCATCCTCTCGACAGCGGATACCTAAACTGGCGTCGGAGGATCATGATCCAAGCTCGCCGACTGGGTATAGAGGCTAGAGTTTTTCATATTGATGGCGGCGACCTTCAAAAACTTACCGAGGCATCGCTTGGCATGGTCTGCGTGAACAGCACATCGGGAACGCTTGCTTTGGAGGCTGGAAAGCCTGTCGCGGTGCTTGGTGAAGCTGTGTATGACGTGCCAGGCGTCACGCATCAAGGCGGCCTAGATACATTTTGGACCCTGCCAGAAATGCCAGACGTCGGCCTTTACGATGCTTTCAAACGCATGCTTCATGCGCAATGCTTGGTCCGAGGAGGTTTGGCTAGCAAATCGGGCGTTGAGACACTTGTCAACAATAGTGCCGAGCGACTACTCGCCGATCTGGTTGCGCACGGGGCTGAAAATTCCCGCCCTATGAAGCGTCGCACCAGCCTGAGGCGCGCTGCGTGACCAGCTGCGGCGGGGGTGTTGACTGGAATATGGCAGCTTTAGCTTGTAATGCAGGTGGAAGTTAGACAAAGGCTCTTTCGCCCAATGCGCGGTTCAACGTCCTAGGAATGTAATACCCCTGAATATGCCGCAGCAGCGACCTTTCCTTATTGATGTGAGTCGCCTGATCTGGCGCGCATGGAGCCTGCGCCTCCCGACGGGAATTGATCGTGTGTGCCTTGCCTATCTCTCGCATTATGGCGCGCGCTCTCATGCAGTCATTCAAAAGCGCAGCTTGCGCATTGTACTCAATGCCAAGGCAAGCGACGCGTTATTCCAGTTGCTACTTCATGGGCGCACGCACGTGCGGTCAAATCTGGCAGCTTTTCTTGCGCAATCTGGCTGGCAGAGAGAGAGGGATGTTCGAGGGAAACTCTACCTGAATGTTGGGCATACCGGCCTAGACGCAAGAAGCCTGCCAAATTGGCTGAAGCGGACCAAGCTTCGGTCTATTTATCTTGTGCACGACCTCATACCCATTACCCACCCGCATTATTGCCGGGCGGGAGAAGCGGACCGCCACGTAAAGCGGATGCGCCACCTACTTGAAAGCGCGGACGGCGTTATTGCTAATTCACAAGATACACTTGATCAGCTTGCGTTGTTTGCCTCTAGTCAGAGAATTCCGTTCCCCAAGCATAAACTGGTCGCGCTGCTGGGCACTAAAGAGCCGCAGATTGCCGCTACCTCAATTGTTCGCCCCTCTCGTCCTTATTTTGTTGTCATCGGCACGATTGAGGCGCGAAAAAATCATTTATTGCTGCTTAAGATATGGCAACGTCTTGTCCGGGATCTAGGAGAGAAAGCTCCGATGTTGATGCTCATAGGGCAGCGCGGCTGGGAGATTGATGATGTTGCCCAAATTCTCGATGAGGATCACAGCTTGCAAGGCCATGTGGTCGAATTGGGGCGGTGCAGCGATGCGCAGATGATTGGCCTTGTTGGCGGAGCAAGAGCTTTGCTTATGCCCAGCTTTGCTGAGGGCTTTGGCATTCCCGTGATCGAAGCGTTGCAATCTGGAACCCCTGTGATTGCGTCGAATTTGGACGTGTTTCGTGAATTTGCAGGGGACATTCCCCTGTATCTCCGGCCCGATGATGCCGAAGCTTGGATGGACGCCATTCTGAGCTATTCAGAAGGTTCGGAAGATCGGCAGCGGCAAGTTGAGCTTATTCCCAATTATGCTGCGCCCAATTGGGAAGATCATTTCCGGCACGTCGATAGCTGGCTGGAAAGCGTCTCATAAAATAGCTATTAAAAAAGCGACACGCTCGGGCCGCGTGCAACCAGGCCAGGACGTTGATCGCACACCGAGTAGGGTGTGCCATCCATCCATCCGGCCCACCCTCCAGCCTCTGTGAGAATTAGCGCACCAGGTGCGTGGTCCCAGGGGAGACTGCGCCAAAACAACGCAAAATCCTGCGTGCCATCAATGCATCGCGTATAATCTACGCCAGCGCACATTAAACCAGGCAGCGCCACATCGACACCAGCTCTTATATTATCAACCAGTTGCTGCTGGCTTGCATTGGCATAACGTGTCGGGAATGCACCCGTAAACTTTGGCTGTCCAGAGGGCTGCACACGGACAAAAGAGCCATTGCAAAATGCCCCTCGACCACGCTCTGCAACATAAAACCTTTCATGCGCGGGTTGGAAAATCCATCCGGCCTCAACCACGCCATCTTGCAACAAGGCAACCATCACCGCGAAATGGGGACTGCCGGCTACGAAATTGCCGGTCCCGTCCAGCGGATCGACCAACCACACACACCCTTGGTCCAGACCGTCAAGGAGATCTGGGTCAGATGAAACGGCTTCTTCCCCGACAACGCGCGCGCCGGGGATCAAGCCTGCCAATGCTTTGGTCAGGCGGGCTTCAGACTCATGATCCGCTATTGTAACAAGGTCACCGGGCGTTTTTTCATTGACCTGTTCATCCAACAAATGCTGCCAACGCGGCATAATCTGCTCTGCGGCTACAGATCGGATAAGTCCTGTTACCGCTTCGAACAGCGCCGGATCGGTTGGTCGGAAATCAGAACCTGCCATAGGCACCAACATTTTTTGTCGCACAGCCAAGGAGTATGTGAATTTTCAAGCTCGCTCCGCCATGGTCGCCTACAGCTATAAGAATATCGAAATTGCCGCCCGAGCGCCATACAGCCACTTACTGAGCGTTGAGATGGTGACCCCTACGGGAATCGAACCCGTGTTTCAGCCGTGAAAGGGCCGCGTCCTAACCGCTAGACGAAGGGGCCAATCGCTTGGCGAGCCGCGCCTTTACGGGTTCGTTTTGCGCTCGTCAAGGCCAAGTTCACGCAAATTCAGTCCGCAAAGGCAATGTCGTCGACGTGCAGCTCCGCTTTTGGCGTCGCACCCCAGTCATCGATCCTCGCGCGGCCCGCAAACCAGTAACGGCGGCCGCGATCGGCGTGGAGCATGGTCTGACCCAAAACGGTCTCGCCCTGGCGAAATGCCATGGCTTTGAACGACTGGCCATCATCGCCCGCCACAATGGCGCGGACATGGTCCTTGCCGACAATATCGCACTTGATGATCCGCAATGGCCCGGTGACCACGCGTGGTCCGGGCCAACCCATGCCATAAGGTCCCGCCGTCTCCATCGCGTCGACAAAAATGGGGTTCAGGCCGCGCGGTGCGACGATCGCGTCAATCAACAACGCCTTGGCGCCGGATGCGTTGGCGACATCTGTTGCGAGACGCGCGTCGAGCCAATCCGCCAGCGCGTCAATCTTGTCAGCATCAATGGTCAAGCCCGCCGCCATGGCGTGGCCGCCACCGGCGACCAGCAATCCCGCATCGCGCGCCGAAATAATCGCCGCGCCCAGGTCAACGCCCGCGATCGACCGGCCCGACCCCTTGCCGACGCCATTTTCGTCGACCGCAATGACGATGGCGGGCTTGCCGGTCTTTTCCTTGATGCGGCCGGCGACGATACCAATGACCCCGGGATGCCAGCCTTCGCCGGATAACAATGCCACCGCGCGGTTATGCTGTCCGGCCAGCATAGCCTCCGCCTGCTCCTGCACGGCCCCTTCTATCGCGCGGCGCTCTTCATTCAGCCGGTCCAGCTCCATCGCTATGTCTTGCGCCTCGGCGGCATCTTCGGTGATCAGCAAGCGCACGCCAAGGTCGGATTTACCGACGCGGCCGCCGGCATTGATGCGCGGGCCCAAGGCAAAGCCGAGGTCGGAGCATATCGGCGCGCGGGTCAGGCGGCTGGCTTGAATGAGCGCAGAAAGGCCAATGTTGCGGCGCGCGGCCATGACTTTCAGTCCCTGTGCAACAAACGCGCGGTTCAGCCCGCGCAGCTGCGCCACATCGGCCACCGTGCCCAAGGCCACGATATCGAGCAGCTCCATGATTTTGGGTTCGGGCCGCGTAGCGAAATAGCCCCGACTGCGCAGCGTCCGGATCAACGCCGCCCCCAAAAGAAATGCCACGCCCACCGCCGCCAGATGTCCGTGGGACGCGGCTTCGTCGGTTTCGTCGAGGCGGTTGGGGTTCACTAAAGCAAAGGCCTCAGGAAGTTCTGACGCGCATTTATGATGGTCGACAACGATGACCTCAAGGCCAGCGGCCTTGGCCTGCGACAAAGCGTCATAGGCCATGGCCCCGCAATCGACGGTAATGATCAAGCGGCTGCCGCCTGCCCCAATGCGCACCAGCGCCTCGCCTGACGGGCCATAGCCTTCCATCAAACGATCTGGGATATAATAGCCTGCGTTCAATCCTAACATGCGCAGCAAGCGGATGAGCAAAGCCGCGCTGGTCGCGCCATCGACATCATAGTCGCCATAGACGGTGATTTGCTCTCCCGCCTCCACAGCCTGCGCCAATCGCAGCGCGGCATTTTCCATATCCTGA
>Ga0102891_1000581_pt1 | contig 13294 bp, 8 predicted proteins | sample Colrivmet1552A02_FD_84503 | JGI IMG/M metagenome (GOLD analysis project Ga0102891, IMG submission 84503) | Estuarine microbial communities from the Columbia River estuary - metaG 1552A-02 | ecosystem: Environmental > Aquatic > Marine > Intertidal zone > Estuary | place: USA: Columbia River...
ATCTTGGCGATGGCGGCATCTGGGCGATTGCGGGCCGCGTCTACGTGGGCTGCGATAAACAGGCTATCAGGATTGGCGGGGTCGATGTGCAAGGCGGCGGCGGCATGCTGCTCTGCCTCGGCTAAACGTTTGCAATTGCTATAGGTTTCGGCGGCAAGGGCCTGCACTTCGGCTGATTTTGGCTTGAGCGCTACGAGGGATTCCACCGCTGCTGCCGCTTTGCGGAATTTGCGGAAATAGCGATTGTGAAAGCGGACGTAGGTGGACAGGACAACCGCGTTTTTCGGCTTGGCCCTCACAAGCGCATCGAACAAGGTTTCCGCTTCGGCGATACGCCCGTTTGCGGCCAGCGCCTTGGCTTTATCCAATGACATCGTCGTGCCTCAGGCCAATGGCCCAAGGCAGTTTTTATGGATTTTATTGGTCAAGGAACGACCGCAGTTTGCGCGAACGGCTTGGGTGCTTGAGCTTGCGCAGCGCCTTTGCCTCGATCTGACGAATACGCTCACGTGTCACCGAGAACTGCTGACCCACTTCTTCAAGCGTGTGGTCGGTGTTCATGCCGATACCAAAACGCATCCGCAAAACACGCTCTTCACGTGGTGTCAGCGAGGCCAGAACGCGGGTCGTGGTTTCCTTCAGGTTTTCCTGAATAGCGGAATCCAACGGCAGGATCGCGTTCTTGTCTTCGATGAAATCGCCAAGCTGCGAATCTTCTTCGTCGCCGATTGGCGTCTCCAAAGAGATCGGCTCTTTCGCGATCTTCATAACCTTGCGGACCTTTTCCAAAGGCATTTGCAGTTTGGCTGCCAATTCCTCTGGTGTCGGCTCGCGGCCAATTTCGTGCAACATCTGGCGACCAGTGCGGACCAGTTTGTTGATCGTCTCGATCATGTGCACAGGAATACGGATCGTGCGGGCCTGATCGGCGATGGAACGGGTGATCGCCTGACGGATCCACCACGTCGCATAAGTCGAGAACTTATAACCGCGACGGTACTCGAATTTATCAACAGCCTTCATCAGGCCGATGTTACCTTCTTGAATAAGATCAAGGAATTGCAGGCCACGGTTCGTGTACTTTTTCGCGATTGAAATAACCAAACGGAGGTTCGCTTCGACCATTTCTTTCTTGGCCTGACGCGCCTCTTTCTCACCTTTTTGAACCTGCTGCACGATGCGGCGGAATTCGTTGATATCCACACCGACATATTGGCCAACTTGGGCCATGTCGCCGCGAAGTTCTTCGATCTTGTCGGTAGAACGTTCAATCAGCGCCTGCCAGCCTCGGCCAGCCTTTGCGCCCATTTCCTCAAGCCAGTTCGGGTCCAGCTCGCGGCCCTTATATTCGTCGATGAATTCACGACGGTTAATACGGGCTTGGTCGGCGAGCTTCACCATCGCGCTGTCGATGGACATGATGCGGCGGTTGATGCCGTAAAGCTGGTCGATCAACGCTTCAATACGGTTGTTGTGCAAGTGAAGCGAGTTCACCAGACCAACGATTTCCGTGCGCAGTTTTTGGTATTTCTTCTCTTCTTTGCCTGTAAAGGAAGAGTCCTCATTTAGCGTCGCGGACATCCGCGCGTCTTGCATATCAGACAATTTGCCAAAGCCGCGTGCGATGACTTCCAGCGTTTCCAGAACGCGTGGTTTCAGGGCCGCTTCCATTGCCGCAAGCGACATGTTGGCCTGATCGTCCTCGTCGTCATCATCATCCTTGCTGATCGGGTTACCGTCGGCATCTACCTCGGCTGAATCTTCCTTCTCGGCCGCAGGTGCGCCTGCGACGGGGGCCACGACAGCGCCCAGACCATCTTCGTCCATCTGGTCGCCAAATGTCGTTTCAAGGTCGATGACGTCGCGCAGTAGAATGTCTTCGGACAAAAGTTCGTCGCGCCAGATCGTGATCGCTTGGAATGTCAGCGGGCTTTCGCAAAGCCCCAAAATCATCGTATTGCGGCCAGCCTCGATGCGCTTGGCAATCGCAATTTCGCCTTCACGCGACAGCAGCTCAACAGAGCCCATTTCGCGCAGGTACATGCGAACAGGGTCATCGGTGCGGTCCAGCTTTTCAGCATCCGCACCACCAAGGATAATATCACGAGAGCCCGCGACAGTGGCAACAGCGGTGCCGCCTTCTGGATCGTCGGTCTCTTCGGATTCTTCTTCCTCGGTCACCTGAATGCCCATCTCGGACAACATCGACATGACGTCCTCAATCTGGTCGGAGGACACCTGCTCAGGAGGCAGAACCGCGTTCAACTGATCGTAAGTGATGTAGCCACGTTCACGGGCGTCCGCGATCATCTTTTTGACTGCGGCTTGGGACATATCGAGGCTGATATCGCCGTCTTGGTCGTCCTTACGGTCGTCGTTATCTTTCGCGGCCATGCGGGGCTCCTTCAAGAGGTCAAACGAATCAAAGTGATCCGGATGATTCGGTTTCAAACGAATCAACCTGTATTTGGGGTGATTCGCAAGGTGAGGTGGTCGTGTTTCTCAGATATGTTGCGGGACAGCGTGTGTTGGAGGTTCCCACTGAACCAAGATTATTTCGTTTTCTTGTCCGCACTTAGCGCGTTCAAAAGGCTTTGAAAGGCGCTTCGTTCATCCTTGTTCAGTTCCACCCCGTTTTTGGCCCGCTCGAAATCGGCACTATTGTCGACATCTTTGCGCACCGACGTATCAATCGAGGCCGCAGCCCGCGCCAGACGCCATGTCGTGCTTTCGTCCGCGATGCCATACATTTCATCCATGCCGTCGCTGATTTCACGCATGTGACCACGTCTCGCCATGAGTTTGCCGAGTTCTTCGGCCAAAAGTTGTTTTGCAATGCCAACGTCACCAGCCCTACGCAGGCTGGGCGTAATAGCCAAATGTGGGTTACTCATCAGCTTTTCAAGGGCCTGCGCGCCAACTTCTGCCACCACAGCCTCTTTTACGTTTTCGGCCGTGGCATGCCGCAGGACCGCGTTGCGCAATGTCGCATGTAACGGGTCGCGGCACTCCATGCGCTCGACTTGCGCCTCGAAGGCGAGAATGACGGCGGGGGTGTGCAACAAAGTTGCCAAAATCACCGCTTCGCGCAGGTGATCAACGTCACTGACCCCTGCCCCAAGTTCGGACATTTTGGAAGAGGTCACAGGCGCGATATCCTGCTGCCAAGGCTCTAGCTTTTTGCCTGTCCACGCGCGTTTCGGGCCACGCTTGCCACCGCTGGTGCCGCCCTGTTTACGGGTATTGAAAAGCTCCCAACGCAGCTCTTTAATGGCCTCGCCGTAGTGACTGCGCACCGACGGGTCCGCGATCAATTTAATCTTTTCGCGCAATGTCTTATCAAGAGCCGCACGCCGTTCCGGGCTGTCGAAAATCTTGCCCTCAGTCTCGCGGCGCCACAGCAGTTGCACCATCGGGATCGCACCATCTAGCAGCGCCTGCATCGCACCCTTGCCCTGCGCCTTGATCAGGTCGTCAGGGTCCAGCCCCTCTGGCATCAGCGCAAAGCGCAGCGAGCTGCCCGCCTCTAGGAGCGGCAATGCAATATCGATCACCCGCATCGCCGCGCGTAGGCCAGCGGTGTCGCCATCAAGGGCGATGATCGGCTCAGGCGATATCCGCCACAAAAGCCGCAATTGATCCTCCGTTACCGCCGTCCCCAAGGGGGCAACGCTCGCACCAAAGCCCGCCTCGGACAGCGCGATCACGTCCATATAGCCTTCGGCCACAATCAAGGGCTGACCTTTGCCTGCGGCCTCGCGTGCGGGGCCGTGGTTATACAGGCTGCGGCCCTTGTCGAACAAAGGCGTTTCGGGAGAGTTCAGATATTTCGCCCGCGCATTGGGGTCGAGCGAGCGCCCGCCAAGGCCAATTGGGCGATTGCGCCCGTCGCGGATCGGAAAAATGATACGGCCACGGAAGCGGTCATAGGGCGCGCCGCCTCGGTCACTTTCGGCGGAAAGACCTGCCTCGATCACCAGTTTCGGATCAACGCCCTTGCCCGTCAGATGCGCCATCACCCCGCCATTTGGAGGGGCAAAGCCGATATCCCAGCGGTCTTGCGCCTCAGGCGAGAGCCCGCGCCGCGCCAGATAATCACGCGCCTCGGACGCCGCCCCCGTTTGCAGCTGCAACCTGTGCCACTGCACGGCCTGCTCCATCACCTCGGTCAGTTGGGTCCGCAGATCGGCCTTTTCTTGCGCGCGCGGGTCGGAGGCTGGCACTGGCATCCCTGCCTCTGCTGCCAAAATCTTGACCGCCTCCATGAAATCCACGTTCTCGGTTTCGCGCACAAAGGAAATCGCGTCGCCTTTTGCGTGGCAGCCAAAGCAGTAATAAAACCCTTTGCGGTCATCGACGTGGAAACTGGCGGATTTTTCTTGGTGGAACGGGCAAGGCGCCCAGAGGTCGCCCTTGCCTTGGTTCGATTTGCGCGTGTCCCACATGACCTTTCGCCCAACGACCCGTCCAAGCGACAGCCGCGTGCGTAATTCATCAAGGAAACCTGGGGGCAAACTCATAAGCGCATTATCCGCCTATGAGCGGCCAGAGTCGAGAGCAACCGCATATGACTGTCGTCCAATTTTCGACGAAAATTGGTCAGCCCCGCGCCGAAACGCCCGTTGCCGCCACTTCCAGCTCATGCACCAAAGTTGCCGCCATCGAGCGCATGACCATCACGTCAAACGCGCCACCATCGCGTGCAATGATCACCGCCGACATATGCCCGACCAACGTGCGGCGCGCACCAGCGGCCCCGCGCAAATCCACAGGTGCCAATCGTGCCAGCACATCCACCGCATGCCCTTCGATGCGCACGCAGGCCCACCCGTCGCTTTGATCCGTGACGGCAGCTGGCAACTTCGGCAAAGCCTCTGCACCCAGCACCAAGGCCTGCCCATGGCCGAACCACATCGCAGTCACGGGGCCAGCCGAGACGATCTGACCTGCCATTGGGAAGGCCACGCCCAGCTTGCGCAATGCCGCATCAGTTGCGGCCAATTTTCCTGCGAATGGTGAGACCGACCAAACCTTGCCAAAGCTCACTTCGCTTAGTTTCACTTGCCCGATTTGACGTGGCAATAGCCCCGCGCAAGGCGTTGTTTCTAGCAATTTAACCACGCAAACGCCCTCCTGTCGGATCAAAGAATACCGGATCGCAGACCTCCAGCGTCGCATCAATCTCACGCAAATGGTCAACCATCCGGATCACCTCGCCATGCCGCGCACGACCCCGATCAAGGAAACCAAGCGCGATGTTATGGCCCAGCGTCGGCGAAAACCCGACCGAGGTCACATAGCCCTGATCGTTCACGCGCACCGCGTCAGCGCCCGCGTCAAACAAATGTGCCCCAGCCACCATCTGCTGCACAGCCCCCACAGGCTTGAGGCCCACCAGCTGCGCACGGTTCTCGTCCATCAAGCCTTCACGCGCGGCCATGGTCTGGCCGATGCAATCCTTCTTGCGGCTGACCATGCGGTCCATGCCGATATCAAACGCCGTGACCCGCCCGTGAATTTCCGCATGGGTGATAAAGCCCTTCTCGATACGCAGCACATTGAGCGCTTCCATCCCGTAGGCCCCGCCGTCAAGTTTGGCAGCGTGATCAACGAGTTGTTTATAAAAACTCGCACCGTAACGCGCAGGCACAGCAATCTCATAGGCTTGCTCGCCAGAGAACGAAATCCGGAACAGCCGCGCAGCTATCCCGTCAATCGTGATCGCACCGCAGCCCATATAGGGGAAGCTCGCGTCATCAATCGGCGCATCAATGATCCCATTGATCACATCGCGCGACTTTGGCCCCGCGACCCCAAACTGTGCCCATTGCTCGGTGACCGAGATCACCTTTGCGTCCAGATCGGGCCGTACCACTTGCAGCACATATTCAAGGTGGCGCATCACAAGACCCGCCGCCGCCGTGGTCGTCGTCATCACATAGTGGTTGTCCGCCAGACACGCCGTGGTGCCATCATCCAGCACATGGCCGTCTTCGCGCAGCATCAATCCATAACGGACCTTGCCGACCTTCAGCGTCGAGAACGTATTTGTATAAACGAAATCCAATAGCTTGGCCGCATCAGGCCCCTGCACGTCAATCTTGCCAAGGGTAGACACATCCACGATCCCAACAGCATTGCGGACCATATTCACCTCGCGGTCGCACGATTGCCGCCATGTGGTCTCGCCTGCAATCGGGAAATAGCTTGGCCGATACCAAAGCCCCGCTTCGATCATCGGCGCAGCTGCGGCAACGCTTGCCTTATGCGATGTCGTGAAGCGTTCAGGCGCAAAGCCTTTACCATGCGCCCCCGCCCCCATCGCCGCAATCGGCACGGGCACAAAAGGCGGACGGAAGGTCGTCGTGCCCGTCTCGGGGATGCCCCGCCCTGTCGCATCGGCCAGCACGGCCAAAGCCACCACATTGGATGATTTCCCCTGATCGGGCGCCATGCCTTGGGTCGTGTAGCGCTTCATATGCTCAACAGAGCGGAAGTTCTCTTGGGCAGCGAGGCGCACATCTTTGACATGCACATCGTTCTGGAAATCAATCCATTTGCGGCCCTTGCCCTCAACATGCCAAAGCGGCTCGATGTTATAGGGCGCGTGATCGGCCTGGGGCAAATCCACCTTTGCGGGCTTGATCTGCATGTTCTTGAGTGCCGCCTCCGTAATCTGTGCTGCATCCGCGAGACAGCCCATCGTGTCGAAAACCCCGTGGCAAGCGCCCGCCGTCACCATGTTCGGCACCGCCCCTGCACTTGGCACAAAGCTTGCAATCCCGGCATCCCAAACGGGGCGCCCATTCATATGGCACGTCAAATGCACCGTCGGGTTCCAACCACCAGTCACGGCTAGACAATCAGCCTCGATCTTGGCGTTCTCACCGTTTTGCGAGACCGTTATGCTCTGCAATCCATGCCGCCCTGCGGTATCAATCACCCGCGCACCTGTGCGGCTATCAAGTTCGGCCACGACGTCTATGCCCGCAGCCCGCAAATCGCGCGCGGTCTTTGCCACATCATCGTTATTGCCGAAAACCGCGACCTTCTTACCTGTCGCCACGCCCCAGCGGTTCACATAAGCCCGCACAGCCCCCGCCATCATCACACCGGGGCGGTCGTTATTTGGAAACGCAATCGACCGCTCAAGCGAGCCCGCGCAAAGCACCGACCGCTTCGCCACGATCCGCCAGAAACAGGACCGCGGAAGGCCCACACGACGTGGCGCAAAATCACCGACCCGCTCCAACGCCCCAAATGTGCCTTGGTCATAAGCGCCCGTCACCGCCGTCCGCGTCATGATCCGCACGTTTGGCATCGCGGAGAGCTCCGCCTCGACGGACTTTACCCAGTCCATCGCGGGCGCACCGTCAATCTCTTCAACCTCTGAAAGCAATCTGCCGCCGAGCGCCGTATCTTCTTCGGCCAAAATCACATCCGCACCAGAGCGCCCCGCGACCAGTGCCGCCATCAATCCCGCAGGCCCCGCGCCGATGACAAGCACGTCGCAAAACGCAAAAGCCTTCTCGTAAGTATCGGGATCAGTCTTGCCACTCAGGCCACCAAGCCCCGCAGCCCGCCTGATAATCGGCTCATAGACCCGTTCCCAAAACGCCTTAGGCCACATGAAGGTCTTGTAGTAAAATCCCGCGCCCAAGAACGGCGATGCAAAATCATTCACTGCCATCACATCATTCTTGAGGGTCGGCCAAGCATTCTGCGAAAACGCCTCCAGCCCCTCGTAAACCTCCTGCACGGTCGCACGGACATTCGGGTCCGCCTGCGCGCCTGTGCCAATGGTGACAAGCGCGTTCGGCTCCTCAGACCCCGACCCCATCACGCCACGCGGGCGATGGTATTTGAATGAGCGGGCGACCAGCTTGACGCCATTGGCCTGCAATGCCGCTGCCAAAGTTTCCCCCGCAACCCCGCAATACTTCACACCATCAAAGGTGAACGGGACCGTCACATCAGCTTTGCGCAATCTCATCGTTTGGCCTCCCGTGCCAAGGCCACATCTTTGATCGCATGAGTCACCGTGTTACGCGTCACAACGAGCCAAGCGCCGCAGCCCGCCTCGTGATGCCACAAATCGCGGGTCTGGCCCGCTGGGTTCTCGCGCAAATGCACATAGTCATCCCAAGGGCCAACACCCGCATCCGGCGCAGGGCGCATCATCGCCACAGCATCGCCGCCATAATAAAACTCGCGGCGATCACGCTCGCCGCAAACAGGACAGTTAAGACGCATGGAACCCCTGCCTCGCTTTGTTCAAAATACTCAAAATGCGACCTTTGCCGCCATCAGTGAAGGTTATGTTGCGCACCTGTGCCCTCCTCATCCATGAGGCCGCGCCCCGTGCGGAAACGGTCCAAGCGGAACTTCTCGGCAGGCGCGTGGTGGTTGCCCGTCGCGATCAAATGCGCAAGGCTAAAGCCCGATCCGGGCACAGCCTTGAACCCGCCATAACACCAGCCGCAATCCAAAAAGAGCCCCTCAATATGGGTTTTATCAATAATCGGGCTGCCGTCGGGCGTCATATCCATGATCCCGCCCCAAGACCGCAGCACCTTGGCCTTGCCGATCATCGGCATCAGGGTCATGGCCGCATCCATCACATGTTCCTTCATCGGCAGGTTGCCGCGCGAGGCGTAGCTTGAATAGAAATCCAGATCGCCACCGAACACCAAACCACCCTTGTCAGATTGGCTGATATAAAAGTGGCCCATGCCAAAGCTGACGACGTGATCGATCACTGGCTTGAGACCCTCGGTCACAAACGCCTGCAAAATATGGCTTTCAATTGGCAGGCGCATCCCCGCCATTGCGGCCACCTGCCCCGACCGCCCCGCCGTGACGATCGCCACCTTTTTGGCGCGAATGGCCCCGCGCGAGGTCTGCACGCCTTTCACGACGCCGCCTTCAATATCAATCCCCGTCACTTCGCAGTTCTGGATCAGATCAACGCCGCGTTGGTCAGCGCCACGCGCATAGCCCCACGCCACCGCATCATGGCGCGCCGTACCACCGCGTTTATGCAGCAAACCGCCATAAATCGGGAACCGCGTGTTCTCGAAATCAAGATACGGCAAATGCTTACGCACACCCTCAGTGTCCAACAGTTCCGCATCATCTCCTTGATTGATCATCGCATTACCACGGCGGGCAAAGGCATCGCGCTGGCCGTCAGAATGGAACAGATTGATCAAGCCACGCTGCGAATGCATGACGTTATAATTCAGTTCGTTCTCAAGGTTCTCCCACAGCTTCAGCGAATGGGAATAAAACTCGGAATTGCCCGGCAAAAAGTAATTGGCCCGCACAATCGTGGTATTACGCCCCACATTGCCGCCGCCAAGGTAGCCCTTCTCAAGCACGGCGATATTCTTTAGCCCATGCTCTTTAGCGAGGTAAAACGCAGTCGAGAGGCCATGCCCCCCGCCGCCAATAATCACGATGTCATATTCGGCCTTAGGCTCTGGATTACGCCACTGAGGCTTCCAGCCCTTCTGGCCGAATAACCCCTCTTTGATCACACGAAATCCCGAATATCCCATCAGCGCACTCCACCCGTCGATGACTCACGCTAGGCGGGATAGCGGCAGATGAAAAGCACACAAACGACAAAAATGGCGCGCAACCGCTGCTGCGCGCCTTGTCTTAGAATGTCTTGCGCCGTCAGGCGCTCCTTTGGATCAAAGGCCCTTGGCTTGGTAGCTCAATGCAACTTTGCTGATCGACACGATATAGGCCGCTGTGCGCAAATCGGTCACATCATCGCGCCCGTGCCAGACGTTGCGCATCGACTGATAAGCCGCGCGCATCGTGTCATCGAGGCCAGAGCGGACCAGTTCCAACTCATCCGCCCCGCGCAGATACTTTTCCTTAAAGCCTGCAGACATTGACCAATCGGCACCCAAATAACGGTCCAGTCGCTGCAACTCATCGACGAGAACCTGATGGCGCGCTTCCTCCGCGCGGCGCTGCATCCGGCCAAAGCGGATATGGCTCAGGTTCTTGACCCACTCGAAATACGACACCGTCACACCGCCTGCGTTGGCATACATATCGGGGATAATCACGGCACCCTTCTCGCGCAGGATCTCATCTGCACTTGCTGTCACAGGGCCGTTCGCGGCCTCAATAATCAATGGCGCTTTGATACGATCAGCGTTCGAAAGGTTGATCACACCTTCAAGCGCCGCCGGGATCAGGATATCGCACTCGGCCTCTAGCAATGCCGCACCATCCGCCTGATGCCCCGCATCGGGATAGCCCGTCAGGCCGCCGTGTTTTGCAATCCACTGGTGCACGGCCTCAACATCGAGACCCTTCTCGTCATGCAAAGCTCCGTCGCGCTCGATGATGCCCGTGATCAGGCAACCATCTTCCTCGGACAGAAACTTTGCCGCGTGATAGCCTACGTTGCCAAGACCTTGCACAATCACGCGCTTGCCCGACAGATCGCCCGTCAGACCCGCGGCCGCCTTATCCTCGTCATAGCGAAAGAACTCGCGCAGCGCATATTGCACGCCGCGCCCCGTGGCCTCTGTGCGGCCCTGAATACCGCCTGCGTTGATCGGCTTACCCGTTACACAGGCAGCACCGTTAATATCGGTCGTATTCATCCGCTTATATTGGTCTGCAATCCATGCCATCTCGCGCTCGCCCGTGCCCATATCAGGGGCTGGCACGTTTTGGGCGGGGTTAATCAGGTCACGCTTGATCAGCTCATAGGCAAATCGGCGGGTGATCTGCTCCAGCTCATGGGGCTCCCATGCATTCGGATCAATCCGCAATCCGCCCTTAGAGCCACCAAACGGGGCCTCCACCAAAGCGCATTTGAATGTCATCAACGCAGCAAGCGCCTCAACCTCGTCTTGATGAACCGACAGGGCATAGCGAATGCCGCCCTTGACTGGCTCCATATGCTCGGAGTGTACCGAGCGATATCCGGTAAATGTATGAATAGCGCCGCGCAAACGGACGCCAAAACGCACCGTATAGGTCGCGTTACACACACGGATTTTCTCCTCAAGACCGGGGCTCAAATCCATGAGCGCCACAGCGCGGTTGAACATCATATCAACAGATTCGCGAAAGCTTGGCTCCGCGGCGGTCTGATGGGCAGTGGTCATAGGGTCATGTCCTTCGATGTACCGACACAGCGTCGGGTATTTCAATTGGAGCGGTCTGCTCGTGATCACTATAGGTGCGATTTGATGAAAGTTTAGGCGGTTTGGAAACTTTTGAGGTTTTAAGTCCAATCTGCCGCCACACCAGCCTACCGCAGGAGATTCGCCGCCAGAATGATGAAAATGCAGCAACAATGGGCAATTCTCCCCTGAAATGTCCTCACGAATTTGGGCAATAAGAACTTAATTTGACGCGGTTACGCCCCAATTCGGCCACAGACTTTTGATCTATAAGCCGAGGGAAAGACCGTTCAACGAAGCCAAAAGGCGGGAAAACGGGAATGAGTGGTGACGAAATGATGACTTTGAAACAGCGCGTAAATCAGCAATTATCTCGGCGGTCATCGGACTTTCGTGATGATGAGAACGGCTCAATTATCATTTTCACGCTCTTTCTGTTGATTCTCATGCTCGCTATCGGCGGGATGGCTGTCGACTTTATGCGCTTTGAATGCGAACGCGCTGTGCTGCAAAGCACTGCAGACCGTGCCGTTCTTGCGGCGGCGGACCTCGACCAGGATGCGGATCAGAAACAGGTAGTTATCGATTATTTCGAAAAGGCTGGCCTGAGCGGTGCGATTGTCGGCGAGCCCAATGTCGAAGACTTCGGGGGCCGTCGTTCAGTCGGCGTTGTTGCAAATCAAGAGATCAACACGATCTTTTTAAAGCTTTTGGGCATTCACAAACTCTCGTCAAACGCAGCATCAACCGCAGTTGACGGCGTCGCGGATATCGAAGTGTCTTTGGTCGTCGATCTTTCTGGTTCGATGGCAGAACCCGCCAGCGGCACCTCGGATACAAAAATTGTTGCGCTACGCAAAGCCGCAGCAAAGTTAGCTGAAAACATGTTGCAGGCAGACTATGCTGGTCGGATTTCATTGTCGCTGGTTCCGTATTCCGAGCATGTCAATGTGGGGCCCAGTCTCTTTGGCGCTCTCAAAGTCGATCAGAAGCACAACTTTTCATACTGCGTCGATTTTGATGATTCAGATTTTGACCTGACGGGTCTCAACTTGTCAAAAACCTATACGCAAATGCAGCACTATCAGTGGAACTCGGACTATAATTATGATACGGGTCAGTATCGGAACACCATGACGAATACAGTCTGCCCGCGTTATTCCTACGAACAGGTTACGCCATTGACGCAGGATTTGGCGGCACTAAAAACGCAGATCAACAAACTCCAGCCGCGCGCGGGTACCGCGATTTATATGGGCTTGAAATGGGGACTGGCGCTGCTTGATCCAAGCCTGCAGCCTGTGGTCAGCACGCTGATTTCAAGCGGCAAAATTGACGCGCAATTTCAGGGCAGACCCGATGCCTATCCCGTTGCGGGTGAAACAATTGTCACGCAAAAAGTCATTGTTTTGATGACAGACGGTGCCAACTCTGGGTCACAGCGGTTGAATTCATGGGCCTATGATTCCCCAAGCGATAGGGTGCATTGGGCAAACAACAACTTGTGGTGGTTCTACTCTCGCGAATTATATTACACTGACCCACGCAGTTGGTTTACCTATGATCGTTATCTCAGCGACCCTACGAACCTCAATACCGCGAAAATTAACGGTATCACAAACGGTGACTACCTAATGCAAGGGCTCTGCCAAAAGGCCAAAGACAAAGGGGTCATCATATACGCAATTGCGGTTGAGGCTGGCAGTCATGGCGATCAAGAGATGGCAAAATGTGCGTCCTCAACGTCGCACTACTTCAACGTGAACGGCGGCGAGTTGGAGAATGTATTTAGTGCGATTGCACGCCAGATCACTGATCTGAGACTCGCACTATGACCTTGAACAGTTCACCCATGTACCAAAGATTTCGCCGCTTCTTAGCGTGCGAAGATGGAAACTCGACGATTGAGGCTCTGTTCTTTTACATTCCGATCTTCTTGTTTTTGCTTGCGTCAATCGAAATTGGCATTCTCTCAACCCGCCATGTGTTGTTAGAGCGAGGCGTTGACCTCGCCGTTCGGCAAGTCCGCATTGGGGCACTGAAAGACGCCGACGGCAAAGGCCCCGGCATCGACACCGTACGGACGGCCATCTGCAACTATTCAGGGGTCATTCCTGATTGTTTGGATAGTGTTA
>Ga0102891_1000582_pt1 | contig 13278 bp, 10 predicted proteins | sample Colrivmet1552A02_FD_84503 | JGI IMG/M metagenome (GOLD analysis project Ga0102891, IMG submission 84503) | Estuarine microbial communities from the Columbia River estuary - metaG 1552A-02 | ecosystem: Environmental > Aquatic > Marine > Intertidal zone > Estuary | place: USA: Columbia River...
AACCCATCCGCATGAGGATTGAATCTATAAAACGAACAGTGCAATTCTCTATCTATATCATTTTGACGCTCTTGTTCGTATGTTTGGTCTCTATCCACATGTCCGTATTCATCACATTCAATTGATAACTTAACCTCGGGAATGTACAGATCTATTCTATACGACTTGACTCGATATTGTTTGATACATTCATATTGAGGAAATGATTGTACAATATAATCAATGGTTTCTTGCTCTTTGGATGGGAAAATAACATTTAGATGTACAAACTCTTTAATAAAAGGGTTATCTAAGAACCATTGTATATTGTATATGTTTAGACTTCTTGATCTTTGTAGGACCTTTTTGAGTCCTCTACATGTAAAGAACAACTTTTTGTTATTTCCCTCCTTCCCATCAACTACGTATAGAATCTCAAAGTCTTCATTTTTATTATAACCTCTTTCATTTTGGACACCATCAACCAGGTTCTCCATCTGAAACGCTCTCGCTACATCTTTCCCCTTGAACCTGATCTTATCCTCATGACGCTCACCTCTTACTTCCACTTCGTATACATTTCCGTCATCGTCTGTTAACTTCTCTTCATCAGTCAGCTCCAAGATAGGAGGTGCGTCTCTGGGTTCACCAGGGTTTGCAGCCTCAGGCGTCTCAATGAATTGGTCAAACCAGTCTTTCTTGATAAGGATTTTGGATCGCAGATATGTGAGGTTGCTGGGTTCATACGAGTCGGTCTTTTTTATGTATTTGACGATAAAATGTTGATTGTTCGGTATGTTGTGCTTGGTAACGATTCCTTTGACAGACCTAACACCTCTGAAAAGGGATGGGTGCACAGTCTTGAGATCGTTAGCTAAGTAGGTCTCGTGCCCGTTGTAGTTGATTGTTTGTGGGTGATTGGAAGCCATTTATTCTAAGACGTGTGAGTTCGAAGAAAGAATTCAATTTATATGATGTCTTCAAGGACGACGTCAGCTTCTATGTAAAGAGGTACACTCATATCAGTTTATGTAGGAAACCTACATCACAAATCGGTCAACTATGTTGTCAACGGTTGGTTCAATGTACAACTGGTCAAGCATTTCGCTAGCGAGGATGTATTTGACGGTTCCATGTATGTGATAAATGGAATCCTTTCTGCTCAGGTATGCCTTCTTTTCATTTATGAGTTTTTCTAATCGATTGCTAAGGTATTGCATGCGTTTGTGCGTACCCCTCTGCTCGCTCTGATTACCACCGACAAATATACGAATCACATCCTGTATATCGCCAAAGAACTCAAATGGGGGGAACTTCATGTTATCTTTGAGGCGGATAGGTACAGAACTCTTTATATTTGAAGGACAGGTGATTTCGTTTCTAGTTGCACTTATCTTTTTTAATGAGCTATCATACCAGTCAATGGACCTCCAGGAACCATACACTGAAATAGGTTTCCAATAGAGATAACTTCCATCCACCTCATTTGTCGAGCGCATCACTTCAGCGTTCCTATTCCCGTAGTAATTTGTTAACGCGTAAGCGGGTGATAGGATTTCAGAGACACCAAAATCGGCAATGTACGCGATAAATCCAGCGTTTTTAACAAAGTAGGATTTACCCCCAATTACATATTCGAAATAACCACCCGGTTTGACCACCTGAATAAAAATGTTTGAAGATTTAATGTCCCGATGCCATATGCCATAGTAGCGATGAATCGCATGCACTGCAATAAGCATTTGATACAACACGCTCAACTGCTGGTCAAACTGTTTAATTTGTGTACGTTTCAGATCCGTATCCATCGATTCCATGAAGGTAACGTAGCAGGAGCTTGATGCTGACTTCCTATAATGATCTTTGATTAAGCATCCATCGCACATGGCCATGTTGTAGACGTAAACGAAATTGGGACATTTACGAGTCAACAGGAGTTTGTTGATGAGGTCTAGGATCTTATTTTCTCGTGGGTATGACTTTTTATTCAAGCTCTCCCATTTCTGATTCTGCTTGGTAGCCTCTTTAAGGACTTTTTTTTCATCATTATTTAAGTAGGCCTCTTTGATGACGAGCTGTTCACCTTCTTTGACGAGGGTAGCTCTATACACTTGACCGAACGATCCTTTTCCAATTTTGACTATATTTGACAAGTTGGCTCTAAATGCTGGAGCGTTGGCGCCTGTAAGGCACACGTTCCATTGATCTGTTTTGATTGACCTGATTGCATTGTTGATGCGGAGACCCTTCTGAAGACGTTGTGAGAACCATGACGTTTGTGGTGCATCGGTTGGCGGACCACAGGTATCTTCATACAATTTATAAATCTTCCCTAGCGGGTCGATAGAGGACCCCGTTGCAGGGTCCGTTGTTGGATCATTCTTCCATTCATCACAATCGTCTTCAATATACATGTATTTTTTTTGATAGGCAGGGCCTAGTTTTAATACAGAGCCTAGTTTTGGTAGTCCTGGAGATGCTGGTGATGCTGGTCTTCTAATACGCCGAGAACCTGGAGAGCCTAATTTTGGAATACCTGGAGAGTCTAGTCTTCCAATGCCTCTGCAGCCTGGAGAGCTTAGCATTATTGGAGACCCTAGTTTTGGATAACCTAGTTTTTTTTGAACCAACTTTGGAGATGCCAAAGTTGGAAATCCTCCACACTCTTTCTCAAGTTTCAAGTATGTGGGTCCACCAATCTTAATTATCCTACCAGTGTCTGGGTTTATGTTTGGATTTATGTACCAGTTTAAACATTTGGGCGAGTAGTGAACGCGTCGGATAGGTGGTTTTGGAGCGTCTGAGCATTCAACTTCCAGATCTTTGTATACTCTACCTGTTGGTTTGATTTTACGACTTGTCCTTGGGTTAATTAACCTATTCTTTTTCCATTGATTACATATATCCATTTTTACTTTCATAAGATATTGATAAACGGTTCTTATTGATCAAACATCTGTATATCAATTGGATCTGATCTAAACATCCTTATTAGTCTTTAAAAAAAGATGTCTTTGCAACTAACTGCTGAGCAAAAAGAGAAGCTATGTAAACTGGATGAAGAGATGAAGCGGCGGAAGGAATATTCTGAGAAGAGTCGCTCACGTCGTGAAGCATCGTCAAAGGCCACCGGGATTCCTATGAATATTGTTGAAATGGACGTTATTAGGATAGGAATCTTATTAGGGTTAATAAAAAAGAAATCTATACTTGAAGGTAAGGAGCCCAACACAACAGGGTCACTTATTAGTATGTTTCTCGGTGATGAAGACAAGTTTAACATAGACCGTTCCAAGATCCCTAATAATTTTAGAAATGCTCCTACCGTATTTAGTGAAGAAGAGAAAATCAACTACCACCAAGAGTACGTAAAACATCAATGTGAACAAATGTCGAATATGATCACGGGCATGATCAATGAAGAGATTAATAACATAAAAAGTCATATAGCTATCAATTTGGAAACGCACACTATTGACACCTTTAAGACAGTCTGTGTTGAAACCATTGAAGTAATTCTTGAAGAACTATGTGAAGATGGAGAGGATGATGATTCGCTATGGTCAACTCTAACTGTTACACGTAACGCTTTATTGGGGGTGGTAGACATATGTGAATACAAAAAGATCCTGAATGATCAAATTATGATGCTCAGGAAGTCTAACAAGGTCCACTCTCGTATCATGGACCACCTGTCTGTCAACGACGTGAGGCTGTCGCTCTACAAAGGATGCCTTAAACAAACCCAGTGTATTTCAACCAATGAAGATTTAAATAGGTTATCCAGAGAAGTGATTTTGAGGTGCTACATGAAACCACCCGAATTGAGACCGTTTGACTTTAAGGATATTTTGAGGCATTGTTGCATTCCATCGCTTGTCTGCTTACCAGTTGATAAAGTGATTGAGCACGGGCTTCTAGGACCTTACCGTAACAACTCGATAGGCTACCTAGATATGGGTAAAAAACAAGCAAACACGTGGTCATTCTATAACTTGAAGAGTATAAATGAGGATGGTGTGAGGTTATGGGTGCTTGATAACAAGTTGTGGATGTTGACGGACAACATGATTTCTGCCATGAGTGCATACATGATTAAGATCTTCAGGACTTTTTATCGCGAGTTTTATGATACGAACGAGTTCAGACATGGTTTTTGGATGGCTTCGCAAAACAAACACTACGATGCGTTTACAAACATGATGAACAACATTTCTTTCATTAGCAACCATGTCATGTTTCACAAGTTCTTAATGATGATAATGACACAACGGTCATGTTTGATCCCAACAGAGTATGACTTTTTCAATCACTTGACCCACTACGACTTTTCTATTACGTACGCACCCTATGTCAAATGTTTCGATGAAAATATGAAACATATATTTGACAAGTTGTCAGCTGAGCATCTGGACAAGTTGAAATCTTTATTCATTATAGCCCAAATAAGTTGAATTTAATGTTCTGAAACTAGTAGGAATAGGTAAAAGATGTAAATAAATATAAATATAAATATAGTACGATTTAGCATATTTGCACCTTGGCATTATTAATACTTTTATATGAAGCTAGCCTTGTCATATAAAATCATACAGCTTTCGTGTCATACTGGGTTATGTATTATATTTACACAACAAAATGGAGAATATAAAGAGTTTTAACCAAACCGGTGAAACAAACGAACCACATCTGACAAAGGAACAGACTGCGTTAGCCAAGGATGAGTTGGTTAAAAGCGTTGATGTATTTCCTCGAATCAACAGGCGTTTCGTTGACCCACAGGTACCCGGAGAGCCCAAGTTCGCCCTTTTCTCATACATTGATACCCCTGATGAAGATATGAACAAGTTTCTTAAAGAGATAAAGAGTAGTCTGAGTGATGATCAACTGGAAAAGCTAGAGAAACTACAGAACCGTACCCACATAGTGAAGGGTGTCGCTAAGATCAGGGGTGCATATCATACCCAGCAAGATGCTACTCAGCGGGCAGAGGAGATAGTGAGAGAAATTGACTCTACCAACTCCATATTCACATGTATCATTGGCGCGCCGTTCCCTCTTATCCCTGTTGGTATGGCAGAGGAAACGATCGAGGTTAATCTTCAGGATAAAACCGAACAAGCTATAGGTCAGAATGTGAGAAACAAACGATTAAAAGATAAGAAAGAGATGGACGAAATCAACAGACGCGAGGAAGAGCTTAGGTCCAATGCTGCAAAGGACCCCAACGCCGAAGACGTGGAAAATTACATTGCCCACCGAGTGAAGCTGGCTCATCTCAGATACTCCATTGAACAACATGTCGTGAAGCGTGCCGAGTGTGTCGAAAACGAAAAGGCATGTGTCAAGTGGTTGATTGAAATGAAGAATAAGAACCCCGAATTTGAAGAGAAATACATGGAAAAGTACATGGATGCGCGCAAGAAAGCACACATCCCTGATGATCAAACACCTGATGGTTTCATGAAGTACATGAACGATCCACTTATCAAGCTCGAAGAAGATGTAGAATAAATTCTATATCAGATTCGTAACCCCTAGGGGTTATGAAGACATACATAATTTTATTCATTTACGCACTCTTGTTAAAGCAGCCCATATGATAGGATGTTTATCCTGAGTGCCCGTCGTCGTGCTTGACACTTCAGGTGATTGGATTGGTTTGTAACCACCCGAGACATTCTTTGATACATTCTTTGATACATTTTGAGAGTGTACGATACCGCTATCCATGATATATTACATAAACGTTGTTATTTTTCAAAGCTGAATTCAACTTGTATTTAATTTCTCAATGATCGTATTTACCACAATATCAACAGATGGCAGTCCTTCGATGATATACGAATTACCCTGCCCATCATATGTCTTGACGTACCCACTATGAAGAAATTCTAAGTAATTCTTGCTAATATTCTTCTCACATTCGCGATTCCTGGAGCGCATGCGATCAAAGCATGTATCAACGTCCGTGTTTATATAGAAACTGATATCAGGCTTCCATCCCAGATGTTTGTAAATGTCGAGGATGAGTGTTTCCTCCTCATTAGTGAGGAAGCCAGACTTTACACCATTCTCGACAAAGATTAATGACGATGTAGGGGATCGTTCAACGAAAACGAATTGCGAACCCTTAGTCTTGCGCATATGATCATACTGGGAATACATAGAGTTTAGAATCTTTATCTGAAGCGTGCACATCCAACGACGTGGGTCCTTATAGAAACGATCAAGCAAATTACCCCAATTGTTTAGATCTTCCTCAAAAACCAAGTAGCCCTTATCTTTGAGTTTGTTCAGGATGGTGCTTTTACCTGCACCGATGTTCCCATCGATAGAACAAATCTGAGGCGTTGTCATTTTTGATTTATTATGACCATGAGCTGTCCATAATTCAACTTTTCTATATTCGTAAACTAAACACACAACGGAGTTATAAACACTCTATTACAATCAAAATGCGCATATTCAAGACCAAACTGCTTGAGTTTATAGATGAATTATTAGTGTTGTTTAAAAACAATGATAGGACTGTGTATACGCGTCTCATCTACTACCATCATCAGGTCAAGAATAAATTAAACGAGGATGAACTGCACACAGTTGTAATAAATTTCCTATCACAAGATAACGTAAGAGAAATGATAAGTACGCATAATCATTTATTCACTAAGGGGACACCTCTCGAAACAGATGTCAACTTGCTGTGGCAGTCGTGCACAGCCAATAATAAAGTCGTTATTTGGAAATGGGTTGAAGTTATTATAAATGCTTTTGAGCCATTGACTTAAAAATGCGAGTGTTTTGGTCATAAAAATATTTACTTGTAAAAAATGATGTACAATAACCCTACACGTGGACTCGATGATTACAATGATCACACTAATTATAGATACATTAGGGTTATGCCTTACGAAGAAAGAGAGGATTTCATAGACATGAAGCAATCCAACATTTCCCTTTTGGTCGTGTCAATCATCGTCATACTATTCCTGTTATTCCTATTTAAATATTTATAAATTTCTCGTGTCATTACCTCATGAGGTAATGACAAAAAACATAAATATTGTATAATAAAAATATCACATATAATAAGATTAATAATACTAAGGTTAATACTAAGGTTAATATAATAATGCATATTAATAATAATGACTACATTTGTTAACATTTGGCTTTACCACTCCCAGTTAATCTCTTCAACACCCTTCTTCCTGAGGTAATTGTTTACATCACAGAAACATTCATAATCCAATGGACTATCAAGTACACAATGCCTGTTCACATCAATAAAAGTGCATTTCTTTTGGGCAAGCGCACCCCAGAGTATAAACACGATATTGTCCTTCCTCGCGTTGATTTGTTGAATGATCTCGTTAATGATCCTCTCCCATCCCTTCCCCATATGAGAATTGATCTTACCTAAGAGCGTGGACAGGGACGTGTTGAGTAATAGCACTCCATGTTTACCCCACTTTATCAAATCATCGGACGAAAACGATAGCCCATGAGCCTTCTTTGGATTGTTATAAGTTTCATTTCCTATTATAACCACCTTTACATCTTCAAAACTGACCGCGTTGAGGGCAGCAAATATTTCATTCTTTGGTGGAAGCATGATAGACCTATCGTATTCGGACAATAACCGAGAACTGAACGCCTTTAGGAACTCGCTTCCTTGTTTGTACTCAAATGCTTCGTTAAGAACCCTTTTCCATTCTACGTCTATGATTAGATCAAGTACTGTGCATGGGGTCCATGAAGGCATGTTTTTCACTTCAACGCAGTCAAATGTCCTCGCCTTCTCAAGGGCGCGGCTCATATCTTGTAGTTTTATGAGGTCTCCATCAATAAGACACATTTCAAGTTTAAACTTTATGTCGCTGGTTAATGGTAAAAAACTGGCCATCATAAGAGGCATACGCCCATCAACGTAATTGACATAAATATCTTCTCCTTCAAGGAAACGAACCAGAGGTAGTTCCTCTCCTTGCACTTCATCCACTGATATGACCACTCCACGAGCTCCAACCAGTTTATTATGATATTTGGTTGTTAGCATAACTTGAGAGGTTGGTCCCAAGTAGCAATTGAGATTACCATAGTCATAAATGTAATCATTTCCACTTGCTAACTTGTACGCAGATATAGTCTTTTTGAAAATATTCTTGATTGTATCATTAACAATGATTGTTGGCTGAACGGAGAGGGGGTTTAATGATGAACGGAAGGTGGGTGTTTTCTCTTCAAGTTCCTCCAACTTCTGAGGTGTGAATGAATTGACAAACTGTTGGTAATTGATGTGATCGTTGATGATGAACCTTGTTATGATTCGATTCTTCTCTTTCTCATCCTCGGAGAGATCTGTATATTTGCTCTGATGCATGGTTTTCTTTTCACGGCGCGTCGACGGTTTGTTCTTCATGTAGAAGATATAGTTTTCTATCCATGCTTCATAGACGATATTGGCACCTACCTCCACGTCAAATGTGAGATTCTGAAAGAGACGTCCGATAGACATACACATACCGTCGTAGTTGAGCGTTCCAGGATGAAGAAGTACAGTCTTCCAATTTATATTCTGTTTGCACATATAAGTATCTACTATTTGAACCCAATCACTGAGATGTACTGTATTAAACCGATGGTCATACCTGAACACGCCATTCGCTGTACAATCTGTTTCCATATTTTTACATTTTTGATGGTGCAAAGCAGTTATTTTTCAACTTATTAATGATAGTGAGAAGACCTTCATACATAGATGCTTGGTGAACAACCCTATTGCATCATACTGTGTGGATTCTAGCTATGTTGCGACAATGTGGCTCAAATATGTGAGATGGATTTAATCCATAATATCGTTAGGTCGAACAAAATATAGGAGGCCAACCAACCTCTTACATTTTTAAAGGATTCATAACCTCGAGAAGTTATGAATGTGAAATATGATATCACCTAGTCGATGTATTCAAATACGCTAACACCCAGTCTACATTTGATCGTGTTGAAAATTGACATGTTGAAATTTTTCTCAGAGATCCTCTGCTTTATCTTTTCAATATCGGGCTTACTCCCTTGGACGAGCTTATCCGGCACGGTGCTGCAACTAAACAGATTACGTGTCCTTTCATGAGCCAACATGGAAATATCGAGCTTGGTTTTCTCCTTCGTTTTGTTATTCACCTTGGTCACATGCTCACCTATCGCCTCAATAGTTTTGTACTGTTTGATGTAGTTGTAAGACGTAATGGGTCCAACGCGAGGGATATTATCGTTGAAATCGGTACCACACATTATACACAGGTCTAACCAGCTCGCCTCATTCAAATCCAGGCCTGACAAGATGGTTTCTATTCTTATTTGAATGAACTCTTTCTTTGCTAGGTCAACATCATACAGCATGATAGGAACGCAACATGCGAGCACATCCGTATCTTTGGTCATAACCGCGTCTGCGATACCCCTCTTTACAAGCTCGGCGCATAGGATTTCAGCCTCCCCTTCGGCTGTTATGTAGGGAATCCCAAATATGGTCAGAAGATTTTTTATATTCTTGAAATCCTGGTCAGTTATGTTGAGAATGTTGTCATGTAACTTATCAATGTATTGTTTGATTTTTAAGGGAGAGAAGATTGGATCGCCAACAGGTGAGGTCCTCACAATCCGCGTTGTACAGACCTTTTTATTGATTTCACGTAACTCGTTGCTAATTTCAGTTGTATTATTGTAATGTTCAAGGTCTGCCTCGAGCTTACTGATACGGGCAACTGCCATTTCTTTCTTCTCAGCTCTCTTTTTCTTCTCATTACTCTTTTCTTTCGGCGACAGTCCGTCAAACACAAACGTTGGGTGAATGTTGTGTTCGAGTAGGACCGAAAAGAGCATCATGAACGCTTCCTCGTACATCTCCTTACGTGCGGCTTTGTACATGCAAATGTACAAAGATGCGTCTATTACTATCTTTTTGTTTTCAAAATCTTTCATAGATACTCGTTCCTCGTATGAATAAAGATGTTTCTTTAATAAATCTCTAAGTCCTTTGATACCCATCTTTATTTTTTTACTCTAATACAGTTACCGTTAAACTTCATATTTTCTAGTTATTTCATCTCGGCACATCATAATGTGATGAGATTTTTTTTGGTTTTTTTATGCCGTCCAGTAGCGAGTAGACATCGAAGTAATAAACCTCGAAACTACTCGCTACTGAATAATTAAAATGAAAGCCGCCAGGAATATGATCCTGGTATCACCTTACCTATGCACGTAGACTATTCGTGCGGATAATGTAGTCAGATGGACGCTCCTTTTCATGGATCTTGAAACACTTGTGGATGCCACTGTTAGTGTAGCGCCTTGTCTTCTTATCCTTACCATTCTTGTCCTTCTTGGTAATAAAGTGTATCTTTACACCATCGCATGCATTTCCATAAGAGCACTGAAACTGGGTCAAGTCGTTGTTGATCGTTTCCCCAACTTCATTACGAGAGTGAGCATACATACACTTTTCTCCCCAACTACACTTTCCGTTTACACTAATCACCGAGTCCACTTTGAACATGTTCTTACAAAGAATAAACTTCTTATTCTTTTGTTGAGGAGACGAGTTGGGTGTCCTGTTCCTGGGTCTCTGCTCGGTAATCAGGGTCTTCTTATGACCAGAGGGGTGAGTGAAGGTACATCTGCGATTTTCGCACTTGATACCATTCCTGCACATAGGCTTAACACCTACTTTCCTCTCCTTGTGATCGCCTGATGGCTTGCGTTTCTTCAGGATGTTTATGTCATGAGAGAACTTGCAGCGGCTACCAAACTTGCACTTTTCACCATTCCTGATAAAGTTGCAGATTCTGGTAGAGTAGTCAATCTTGGGCGCAGGTAGATCATGTGAAAATCTACACTTGTTCCCAAATGCACACTGCCCACCTTCTTGAACGGTCTTGCAATAGACCGGCTCAACCTGAATGTGGGTCTTTTTACCCACACTCACATTGATACAAGATGGTATGTACTTGACAGGAGATCTGTTGAGAATACGATTGGAGGTATTCTTTTTGCCATTATTTTCCTTACTACTGCACTGCCTGGGAGCACCGGTGGCGATGGCACCCAAAATAGGATACTCGTCAGTGTCTACCAATGTAGATTCACCAACGGGTACCCTATCAAGCCAATTTAGCTTACCTTGCAATACCGACAAACCCTCCAATTGATACTTATCCTTTTCGTTAAGGAGCCGTAATCGTATTTCGTTTGACATCTCAACATCTTCTTCGTCCTCATCCTCCCAGAATTCATCCTCGGATTCATCTGAAAACTTTCCCTTTGCGAGTTCGTAAGAGCATTCATCTGAATCGTAATTGACATCACTGAATGCATCCTCATCATCCTCGTACAGAGAAACAGTGTCCATGTCTCCGTTTTCGTTTTCCATAGAGAAAATGTTCTCCATGCTTGTAGCGTTATTATTGTTGGAATACATATTTGTATCAGTTACTTTTACTTCCATATTTACGCAAAGTGAGATATCAACTTTTATACAGGACTTGAATAACTTTAACTCAAAACATTTCTGTAAATAATTTAACCTTGGTGATAATTTATTCATATTCTTTAATTGATTATTCCATCCACCTCTACGAAGTCAACGATAGTAGTGGCCTCCCACTCCTGACGCTTACCTGCTTTGTCGACATGAAACAGCGTGTACTTTTCGGCTAGTCGATCAACATGATCGTGCAAGTGCTCAGGAATGAGGTACTTGCTCGATGGTGGAATCACCCTGAGTAGTTGCTCATACGGATGTGATGGTTTCGTTTTCTTAAACGCGTAGGAGATGAATGGTTGTTCTGTCATGATTTCAACAAATAAGTCAGCATGAAGAGCGTAATGATAGGGAAAGAACCAATTCCAATCCTGAGTCGCAGCGATACCTTTAGTGTAGTATAAATATACCCATTGAACCGTCTTCATGAACGCATTGACTAGCTCAGATTCAGAGAAAGGCTTCTGATAGTACTTGGCAATCTTTTGTTGGAAAGCTATCCTGTAGTTGACAATATCCCCATCCCAGAGTGGATTAGGGAATCGCTTATTGTAAGCGTCTTTGCTACTCTCGTCCATGTGACGTGCTTTCATTATATCCTGCTCCCTGTCTCTAACAAGCTTCAGAAGTCTAATGATCTCATACGGGTTGAGGAATCCCTTCTCAGTCACCAGGGGGTGTTTGTAGTTCTCAAAAAAGAAGTCCATCGCTCCGGTCTCGGGGATGCTCTCTTTTATCTCAAGAGAAGGGATGGGTGGAAGAAAGTCGTTGCCGATAAAGCAACTCCAAATGATTAGATCATTCACTTTCACCGGAAGGTCCTGTCTGACTCTGTTGATATCTATGTAGTCGTATTGTTTCTTACATGATCTATCGTCCTCTCTCATAATGTAAACGTTAGTCCGGGGGAGTAGACATGATAGCAGGATCAGATCCGCATCCATTCCCACCACACAGTAAATGCCTTCATTCACGTCATCATTATGTCTGATCCAATCCATCAGCTTGTGCTCACCCTCACCCGGTTGTGAATCATCTGAGATGATTATTTCAACTGGGTTTTTACAATTGATCCATTCGTCTTTGAACAAATATTCAGAGAGATCCTTCATGAACGACGTGCCCGCGGTGATACATGTCGAGTCGAACGATTCATTCTTCTTTTCATCACGTTCCTTCGCGGCCCTAAATCGTCTCTGTCGTTGCTGGTTTTGCTTAGACATGGGCGCCACACCATCAATTGCCAAAAATATAGTCTTCTTGGGGTTTATCACGTTCACGATAAAATTAACTTCCGATTTGACACATTCGTAGAGTTCGTTAACGGTTGGCTTGGGTTCCACCGTTTTAGTTTTAACATGTTTCATATAACGTTTAGGAATGATAATCTCTGTTTTCCTAGGGGCATGTTTGCCATACTTGTACACACGTTGGGCTGCCTCATGAATGACGCCATTCATGTCTATCAACAGGTAATCCACGTTATTTGGAACCGATGATGATATGCTTTGCTTTAGTTGTTGGCACTTTCTGAACCAACTGTAGAAATGTTTAATACCCATTTCACTTTATTAGTATATTATATGCGCATAACATGGAAATTCAAATGGTAAATGTCATCTCAAAAAAACACTAGTCACTCTTCAGAAAAATCTAGAGTCATTCAAAATGGGTATTTTGATATTTATCATAGTTGCCATCGTCATAGTGGGCGGGATTTGGCTTTATCAGAGTTTAATTGAAGGATATTC
>Ga0102891_1000583_pt1 | contig 13269 bp, 9 predicted proteins | sample Colrivmet1552A02_FD_84503 | JGI IMG/M metagenome (GOLD analysis project Ga0102891, IMG submission 84503) | Estuarine microbial communities from the Columbia River estuary - metaG 1552A-02 | ecosystem: Environmental > Aquatic > Marine > Intertidal zone > Estuary | place: USA: Columbia River...
TGAGCGATGCGGCAATTCCACTTCTTCACGTTCCGCCTTGTTGCGATCGGGAAGGACGCGACCACTAGGGATGCGCCCGAAATCGGGGTCAACCACGCCGTCGCGTTTGATGGCCATAATTTTGTCGAGTGTGTAAAGACCTTCAAAGGCGTCGCGACCGTAAAACACGCGGCCGTCGTACACCTCGCGCAGATCTTTTTCTACATAGGTACGAGTGAGTGCGGCACCGCCCAAAATGACCGGAATTTCCGACAGCCCAACAGCATTCAACTCTTGCAAGTTTTCGCGCATGATGAGTGTGCTCTTCACTAAGAGGCCGCTCATGCCAAGCGCATCGGCATTGACCTCTTGAACTTTGGCAATCATGTCGGCGATAGAGACCTTGATTCCCATGTTCACTACTTCGTAGCCATTATTGGTGCAAATGATGTCGACCAAGTTTTTACCAATGTCGTGAACGTCACCTTTTACGGTGGCGAGCACAAGGCGACCCTTGGAGGTTTGCCCATCAACTTTTTCCATGAAGGGTTCAAGGTGTGCAACAGCAGTTTTCATTGTTTCTGCGCTTTGCAAAACAAATGGCAATTGCATTTGTCCTGAACCGAACAACTCACCAACAACTTTCATGCCTTCAAGCAGGATGTTGTTAATGATGTCGAGTGGTGGAATACCTTGTGCCATGGCGGTGTTGAGGTCGTCGGTGAGTCCGTCGCGCTCGGCGTCGATGATGCGTTGCTTCAAAACGCGTTCAAGGGTCCAATCGCTACGGTCTTCTTTCACCGCATCAACCGACTTCACATCTTCAAAGAGGCGCAGCAAAACATTGAGTGCATTTTCGCCCTCAATCTCTTCGTCGTAGATGAGCGCACGGCATACTTCTTTTTGCTCTTCAGGAATACGCGAGAGCGGCAAGATTTTGCTGGCATGAACAATTGCCGAGTCGAGACCAACGGCCGTACATTCGGCTAGAAAGACGCTGTTCAGTACTTGGCGCAACGCTGGCTTCAAACCAAAGCTCACGTTCGACAAGCCAAGTGTGGTGAAAGCGCCAGGAATTTCTTCTTTAATACGACGAATAGCTTCCATTGTTGCCAAGCCGTCGCGACGCAGATCTTTGTCGCCGGTACCAATAGGGAAGGTGAGCGCATCGAAGATGAGATCGGATGAACGCAAGCCGTAGCGCTCGGTGGCAATTTTGTTCAGGCGATGTGCCACTTCCATTTTCCACTCAACATCGCGTGCCTGACCACGTTCGTCAATGAGCAAGCAAATAACCGCGCATCCGTAGTCGCGGGCAAGTGTAAAGACGCGGTCGAGTCGGCTGCCTGGCGCTTCACCGTCTTCAAGGTTGGCCGAGTTCAACACGCCACGACCACCGCTATGAACAAGGCCTGCTTCCATTACTTGGGGCTCGGTGCTGTCGAATACCAATGGAACGCTCACTTGCGAACCAAACCTGCTGGCAATGGAGTCCATATCGACGGTGCCGTCGCGGCCGACGTAGTCGACGCAGACGTCAATAACGTGTGCGCCTTCGCGAATTTGTTCGGCGCCCATTTTGGTGCAACCGTCCCAGTCGCTTGCCAACATGAGGTCACGAAATGCTCGTGAGCCGTTGGTGTTGGTGCGCTCGCCAATAATGAGAAATGAATTGTCTTGAACAATGGGCACCGATGAGTACAAAGAAGTCAGTGCTGGCTCAAAGTTGTAGTTGCGTGGAGCAGGTGTGAGGTTGCGTACTGCTTCAACCACCTGGCGAAGGTGTTCTGGAGTAGTGCCACAGCAGCCACCCACAATGCCAATACCTAAATCTTCCACGTGGTGCTTGTGATACGAAGCAAGCTCGGCCGGTGTGAGGTCGTAATGCGTGCGGCCATTTAAAACGCTCGGTAAGCCAGCATTGGGCAACACGGAAATAGGAATAGGTGAATGCTGCGAGAGGTGACGCAAGTGCTCTTGCATTTCTGCTGGGCCAGTTGCACAGTTGATGCCAATTACGTCGGGGCGCATTGCTTCGAGAGCAACTAGCGCTGCACCAATTTCGGTGCCCACCAACATGCGGCCTGTTGTTTCCATGGTGACCTGCACCTGAATGGGAATTTCACGACCCACAATTTTCATTGCTTGGCGACATGCTTGCATTGCTGCCTTAATTTGCAGCAAGTCCATGCAGGTTTCAATGAGGAAAAGGTCTGAACCGCCATCAAGAAGTCCGCGTGCTTGTTCTACGTAAGAATCGCGCAGTTCGGCAAAGCCGATGTGCCCGAGGCTCGGCAGTTTGGTGCCAGGGCCCATTGAGCCGGCAACGAAGCGACTGCGTCCGTCGGATTCGTAGCTACTTGCCATTTCGCGAGCAAGTGATGCCGCAGCAACGTTGAGTTCATAAGACTTTTCAGGAATGGCATATTCAGTAAGAACTGTCGAGAAAGATCCGAAGCTTGCGGTTTCAATTGCATCGACGCCTACTTTGAGAAACGCGTCGTGCATAGAGCGAATCACATCGGGTCGAGTGAGGCAGAGCATCTCGTTGCAGCCTTCAAGTGCGGCGCCACCAAAGTCGTCAGGTCCAAGATCGAGGTCTTGTACAAATGTGCCAAAGGCGCCGTCAAATACGATGACGCGTTCGTTCACGGCCTGAAGATAAGTCTGTCTTTTCATGTTCCTTACAAGTTATCGGCACAGGATCAGGTGCTCGTAACTCTCTCGCACTAACGTTGAGGCAAATGGCACGCGAACCGATCTATACACGTGATGGCGACGATGGCACTACTGGCCTCTTTTATGGAGGAAGGGTGCCGAAAGACTCAGCGCTACCGCGCGCCTATGGCACTGTCGACGAGGCACAAGCCGTACTGGGGCTAGCTCGTAGCGCCGCAGTGAACAACACGGGTGATGCTCGTTCACAAGAAGTGGTCACCATGCTCGAGCCATTCATGCGCGACTTATGGGTGCTCATGGCTGAACTTGCCACATTGCCAGAGAATCGTCACAAACTGGTTCCAGAAAAATCATGTGTGTCAGCCGAGATGGTGACCAAGATGGAACAACTCATCGACCAACTCGACACGCAATTTGAACACCCCACAGAGTTTGTGGTTCCCGGTGAGCATCCGGTGTCGGCATGGCTCGACCTTGCACGCACGGTTGTGCGCCGTGCAGAACGTCATTCACTTGCTGCTGCGCCATCGCCTTCGCACGTTGTGCCTTACCTCAATCGCATGTCCGACTTGTTGTGGACCATGGCACGTTGGCAAGAGGGTACGAGTCGCCCTGTGCGCAGCGTTTAGACTTCGTATGTGACTATTCAATTCAGCGTTTCCACCTCATCTCGTTCACAAGCAGGAGCCATTGGTGTACCAGTGGGCACCGACGGGCCAGTTTCTCCAAAAATTGGTCTGAATCGTAAGCAGTTAGCCGAGCGTGGCTTCGATGGCCGAGTGGGTCAAACGTTGGTGTTGCACGGTTTAGGTGGCGCATCTGTCGTTGTAGCCATCGGCGTTGGCGCAGGTAATTCCTTAACACCCAACGATGCTCGTAAAGCTGCTGCAGCCTTTGCTCGCGCTGCGGGCAAGGTAGAGAGTTTGTCAACCACGCTTGCCAACTTGGGTCGTGGCAGCAAAGCAAACATTGCGCAAGCTGTTGTTGAAGGTATTCAACTTGCAACGCATCGTTACAGCGCGCTGAAGAGCGACAAAAATTTCGCTTCACCGCTACGTGAAGTAGTGCTGGTGGCAACTGCAGCTAATGCAACGGCAATTTCACGTGGAGTGAAAGACGGAGCAGTCATTGCCAATGCAGTGTGCACGGCACGCGATTTTGCAAACATGCCCCCTGCGTATCTCACTGCTCGTCACTTCGCTGAAAAAGCACAAGAGATTGCTGCACAAACTGGCCTCGACATCACCGTGTACAACAAAGAAGAACTCATTCAAATGGGTTGTGGCGGCATCATTGGTGTGAACCAAGGAAGCATCGAGCCACCGCGCATGGTGAAGTTGTCGTACAACCCCAAGGGTGCGGGTAAAAAGCAACATGTTGTGCTTGTTGGTAAAGGTGTTATGTATGACTCGGGCGGCATCAGCTTGAAGCCGTCCGACCCATCACATGCTGTGATGAAGATGGACATGAGTGGCGCTGCAGCAGTGTTGGCCACTATGAGCACGCTCAGTGCCTTGAAGTGCCAAACGCGGGTCACCGCATTTCTCATGTGCACCGACAACATGCCCTCGGGTAGCGCGTTGAAACTTGGCGACGTACTCACCATGCGCAATGGCAAAACGGTAGAAATTCACAACACCGATGCCGAAGGGCGCCTCATTTTGGCCGACGGTCTCTCGCTTGCTGCTGAACTCAAGCCATCGGCAATTATCAACATTGCAACGCTCACCGGAGCCTGCCTAGTAGCACTCGGCGAAAAAGTTGCTGGTGTTTTAGGAACCAGCGACAAACTCATCTCTCAATTGGAAGATGCAGCGGCTCGCGTCGATGAGCCCATTTGGCAACTGCCATTGGTGAAGGAATACCGTCGTTTGCTCGACTCCACTGTTGCCGATATGCGCAACATTGGCGGGCCAGCTGGCGGAACCATTACTGCAGGTTTGTTCTTGAGCGAGTTCGTGGGCAATACGCCGTGGGCGCATCTCGATATTGCTGGGCCAATGAAAGTTGACGGCGACGATGGTTGGATGCAAAGAGGTGCAACAGCATTTGGCACGCGTCTCCTCATTGACACCGTCACCAGTTTCAAGCCTGTCTAACTCGCAGCATTAGTGAGCCACATTGCATGTGTCTCGCGGAGGTGTTGGGGTAGGCGTTGAACATGTCGTGCCGATAGCGCAGGTATACGTGTTCGTACGGCGAGCCCGTAAGAGTATTTCTGCGCCACACCAAACATCACTAAACGGTCAATTCCGCGCGTGAAGGGGCATTCTTTGTCGGTGCGGTAATTCAACCCGAGTGCTGCTGCAGTTTCTGGCAAGTTGAGTTCGTATCCGTCGGGGTAGTGGTCGAACCCGCTCACTAAGCGACGCAAAAGCCAGGTAGAAGTAGGCCCAAGTATGCCGAGCCAATAGTGCTCGACATAGTCGCTGCGTACTTCAAAACCGGTGGAGTCGACTACAGGGTCGAGCCATGGGTAGACCACCAGTGTTTCGGAATCGTGAAGAACAGTTGCAGTTGAGTTCATGCCTATATGTGTGCATTGTGTGGCACTTGGTGACACAAATTGTTTGGTGAACCCAAGAGAGCAAGAATGAAGCAATGTCGGAAGAACTACTGAAGCTTGCTCAAGAGATGTTGGCAGGTGCCGAGCGTGTCACCGTGCTCACTGGCGCTGGTATTTCTACCGATTCTGGTATTCCCGATTTTCGTGGGCCCAACGGCGTATGGACGCGTAACCCTGCAGCTGAAAAAGTGGCAACGCTCAAGCACTACTTAGAAGACGAAGAGATTCGCAAAATCGCTTGGCAGAATCGGCTCATTTCACCCGCATGGACTGCACAACCCAACCCTGGTCACCTTGCACTTGTGCAACTGGAACAGCAAGGAAAAATGCACGGTCTTATTACGCAAAATATTGACGAGCTTCATCAACGCGCGGGGAATTCACCCGAGCTTGTGATTGAAGTGCACGGCACGATGTTTCGCACCGCATGTTGGAGTTGTCATGAACGACTTCCTATGGAGCACGCCATTGAACGGGTACGTAACGGCGAGGAAGATCCGCAGTGTTTAGCGTGTGGAGGAATTCTCAAAAGCGACACCATTAGTTTTGGTCAAGCATTAGTGCCCGAGGTCATTGCACGCGCAATGCAGGTGAGTGAAGAGTGCGATGTGTTTGTTGCTGTGGGCTCCACCTTGTCGGTGTTTCCGGCGGCCAATGCCGTGCCTCGGGCAAAAGCAGCGGGAGCAAAAATCATCATTGTGAACGGCGTGCCCACCGAGATGGACCGCTATGCCGATGCGGTATTGCTGGGTGATATCAGCGTTCTCTTGCCGCAATTAGTGGCTTAAGCACCGCAAAAGGGCCCCGAGCCGAAACCCGACCCATCAGGTAGCATTTAGGCATGGCTACATTCCGTGACCTTCTGTCGAAGGCAAAAGCGCAAATTACCGAGGTCGACACCGCCGAAGCGCAAAAGCGCATTCAAGCTGGTGGAGTCATTGTGCTCGATGTTCGCGAGCCAGATGAGTTCGACCAAGGTGCGTTGCCCGATGTGTTGCACATTCCTCGCGGACACTTAGAAGCACAAATTGAAGGCAAGATCATCGACAAGGCTGCACCAGTCGTGGTGTATTGCGCCGGCGGTGTGCGCAGTGCTTTCGCCGCACAAACTCTCACTGAAATGGGATACACCAACGTTGTTTCCATGGATGGCGGATTTGGTAAATGGAAAGACGAAGGCCGCACCTGGAAGCTTCCTGTCACGCTCACACCAGAACAGCGCAATCGCTATCAGCGCCATTTGTTGTTGCCAGAAGTTGGCGTTGAAGGTCAAGCAAAATTGCTCGGCGCAAAGGTGCTCATGCTTGGTGCAGGTGGCCTTGGTTCACCAGCAGCGTTGTATTTAGCTGCAGCTGGTGTAGGCACCATTGGCATCATCGACATGGACGTTGTTGATGCGTCGAACTTGCAGCGCCAAATTTTGCACAACCTCGACCGCATTGGCGATCGCAAAGTAGATAGTGCAAAAAAGACGCTCACGCTCATGAACCCCGATGTCAACGTGGTTACTTACGACACGCGCCTCGACGCAAGCAACATCATGGACATCATTGCTGGCTACGACGTCATTGTCGACGGTGCCGACAACTTCCCGAGCCGCTACTTATTGAACGATGCCAGCGTGAAGTTGGGCATTCCAGTTGTTCACGGTTCCATTTTCCGCTTTGAAGGAATGGTGAGTGTTTTCCACCCACTCGAAGGCCCTACGTATCGCGACATGGTTCCCGAGCCACCTCCAGCAGAACTTGCACCAAGTTGCGCAGAAGCTGGTGTTCTTGGCGTGTTGCCAGGCATTATCGGCTCCATCCAGGCGCTTGAAACCATCAAGGTCATTTTGAAACTTGGCGAGCCACTCATTGGTCGCATTCTTGCGGTCGATACCACCGAGATGATTTTCCGCACGTTCAAATTGCGTGCCGATCCATCGAACCCTGTGACCTATGCCAACCGCGATCTCATTCAGGTACGTGACCTCGAAGGACTCTGCGGGCCACAGATGGCTCACTAGGCTGGCAGGGTGCCTGTACGCCCTCGTCATATAGCCATCGTTGGTGCCGGATTCTCGGGTGCGGTCATCGCTCGTGAACTCGCCGAAGCAGGTCATCGTGTCGATGTGTTCGACTCGCGACCACATGTAGCGGGCAATTGTCATACAGAGCGTCAAGACGACGATGTGATGGTGCATGTTTATGGGCCACATATTTTTCACACTGCTCATGAACACGTGTGGCAGTACATGAATCGCTTCGGCACCATGATGCCGTACAACCACAAAGTGAAAGCAACCACACAGGGCAAAGTGTTTTCATTGCCGGTCAACTTGCTCACCATCAATCAATTTTTCGGCAAAACTTTCACGCCAGCAGAGGCTGAAGCGTTCATCACCTCCATTGGTGACCAAAGCATTACCGACCCACAATCATTTCGCGATCAGGGCCTGCGGTTTGTTGGGCCAGAGCTGTATGCAGCATTTTTCGATGGCTACACCCGTAAGCAGTGGGGTGTTGACCCTGTGGAATTGCCTGCAAGCATTTTGGCGCGCTTACCTGTGCGCTTTAACTACGACGATTCGTATTTCAACCATCCGTATCAGGCCATTCCGCGCGACGGATACACGCCCATTGTGGCCAATATTCTCGACCACCCCGGCATCACCGTCACTTTGGGTGTGGTGAAGTCGCGTGCCGACCTTGCCGGCGCCGATCACGTGGTGTGGAGTGGCCCCATCGATGCATATTTCGGTTTTGAGCATGGCCGCTTGGGGTATCGCACGCTCGACTTCGAACGCCAAGTACACGATGGCGACTTCCAGGGCTGTGCAGTAATGAACTATGGCGACCCCGATGTTCCCTATACGCGCATCACCGAACACAAGCACTTTGCGCCATGGGAAACACATCAAAAAACGGTCACGTACCACGAATACAGCCGCCTTGCCGACCCCAATGACGTTCCGTATTACCCCATTCGTTTGGTGAAAGAAAAAGGTCAACTGCAGCAATATGTGCATGAAGTGGGGAAGTTGAGCAACATCACCTTTGTGGGCCGCTTGGGAACATATCGTTATCTCGATATGGACGTCACAATTCACGAAGCTCTTGGCGCAGTGCGAGCATTGCTCACTGCTTGGGAAAATGACTCTGCAGTTTCGCCCTTCTCGGTGGACCCACTCTGATGTCTGTTGCAGCATTCCCCGATATCAACCTGTTGCAGCGCATTTTGCCAGCGCGCGCCGACACCCTCGAGCCACCGCTTTACGAGCGCATTGCGGGCAATGTGCAAACCTTCGACACATACTTTGGTGTCTTCCCTGCAGCACGTTGGCGGCGTAAATCGGCTGTGAATGCGTTGCATGCGGTACTTGAAGTGTCGGGGCCATGCGAAATTGAAATCGTGGCAGTGAAGCGCCTTAAAGAGACCATTGTTCTTACACATGTTGCACAAAGTGCTGGTGTGGTGAACCTGCGTGTGTGTGATCTGCAAGACACCACAGTCGATTCGTACTACGTCAGTGTTCGTCGCAATAGCGACAATGGTGGGCGTCTTGTGACCGGTGGTTGGTATTCAGGTGCTGCCCCGTTGCGTGAAGTACGCATGAATGCGGTCATCACCACGTTCAATCGCCAGCCTTACGTACTTGCCAACGTCGAGCGGATGCGGCAACTCATTACAGAAGTGCCAAGCATCGAACAATCTTTCCGCGCCACCATTGTCGACAACGGGCGCAACTTAGAAGTTCCAGCAAGTGCAGGCATGAGCCCAACACTTATTCCTAACCCGAACTTGGGTGGCGCGGGTGGATTCGCGCGAGGTCTTATTCATGCGCGCAACGATGGGTGGACCACCCATGTGTTGTTCATGGACGACGATATTTCACTTGAAGTGGAATCGTTAGTACGTACCATTGCGATGTTCCGTTATGCCACAGACGACAAGCTCTGTATTCATGGGGCCATGATCTCGGAAGAGATTCCCTGGATGCAGTTTGAAGCTGGCGCACACTATGCATGGCGTTACACGTATCCATTGCGTGCAGTTGGTCGTGAAGACGATCTGCGCGATCGCATCACAGTGCTAGCCGATGAGCTTGAGCCGAAGTTTGAATACACCGCCTGGTGGTATACCGCGTTCCCTATTGCAGTTGGCAAAGAGAACCCAGTACCAGTCTTCGTGCGTGGTGACGACGTTGCCTTTGGCCTCATGCACACTGGCGAACACAGCATCACCATGAAAGGTGTTGCAGTGTGGCACGCCGACTTTGCCCTCAAAAACGGGCCAATGACTCTGTACTACGAAACCCGCAACATGTTGTTGGTAGAAACATTGGTCTACGACCAGCACAAGTGGTATCACACGGCATATCGCACGTTGTCGTTTGGGTTCCGCAACATTTTCTCACTGCGCTATGCCAGCTTGGAATACATGTTGAAAGGTCTCGACCACTATTTAGAAGGTCCCGATTTTTGGCGCAATGTCGACCATGCGGCAATGCACGATGAAGTGCGCGTATGCCCCGAAGAAAAAGCTGGGCCACTGAACGCTGAACTCAGCGCAATTCAAATTCCTGCTGGTATTCCAAAGCCCATTCGTCTCATTGGCTTTATTGCTGCAGTACCACTTGTTGGTGGTTACATATTGCCGCAGTGGTTGCGTTCCAAAAAGATGGGTGTTGCCCCCATCAACTCACGCGCGGTGGGCTTAGCTACGCGCCGCAACAGTATTTTGCATCGCCACCCACGCCTCGATGAGGGCTACGTGTTGGTGCGCGACACACCACGTTTCTGGCGCGATATGAAGGCCTTGCGTGTATCGCTTATGCGTTTGCGCCGCGATTACCCACGCTTGAAGCGTGAATACCGTGAGTATTACCCCGAGATGGTGAGCGATGAAGCGTGGGCGCAGCGCTTTGGTGTTTCTATAGACGATCTGCGGTCGTCATCAACGCCAGCCAAGTAGCTCTGTTCACGTTGCCCGTAGCGGGCAATTTTGCGCGTTGTTGAAACTGCTTCACGTAGTACACCGTAGGGCCGTCGTAATAGCCAGAAGTTTTTACAGTGGTTTTCAGTACACGGTTCAGTGTTGCTTGAAGCACTTTCACCGACGGATGCTTCGCGCCGAGGCGCAACACAGATGAGCGTGGCTTTTTGTCGAGGCCAAGACTTTTCCACACTTCAACGTCGACAATGCCATCAACCGGAAGCGCCATGGCGGTTTCATACCTCATCACGAGTGACTTTGTGCTCTTGCCGAAAATGCCATCGGTAGGAATCGCTTTTTTCTTCAGCTTGAACGCGGTGTTTAACGACTTCTGTACCAATTTCACCATGTCGCCTCTGTGGTTGGCGCGCAGTGGTAAACCAATCACCACATCGGGAGCACCTGGCGTTTGGGGGAGTAGACCCTGAGTGCGTAGTGCATCGAGTTGTGCACGAATGTACAACGCAAACTCGGTTTGGCCTGTTGCCGTGAGGTGCACATTGTCGTTCTTCACAAACCAACGCCACCTTGGAGTGTCAGATGAATATGTATTCCAGTCGAGCAGGGTGACGTTTGCGTATGTTGCAGCGATCCTGGCGAGTGCTGCATTCGATATGTCATACCCCGCTGTTGTGCGTCGCGTAGACATGTTGATGAAAATGATTCTCTGCACGCCTTTGGCGGTGAGAGCAGCAACGACTTGGTCGGCTTCGGCGCCAAAGGTGCTCGATGAATCGTTGTAGCCCAGTTGAATGACAGCGATTGCCGGTGTCTTATCTGCAGGTAATGAGTTGATGATGGTGATTCCGTCAGGCGTACCTGTGCATGAAGCGCCAATCAGGCATCGTGAACTCAACGCTTGATAATCAACATTGGGGTATGCCGGGCGAACAATGCTGTTGAACTCAAAAGTAATACTTTCTCCAACCGAGTCACCAATAAACAACATTGGCCCGACCACTGTTGACGTTGCCGTCGAGCCGTAGACGGGAGTGGTCTCGTACCACGGAGAACGCAGGTCGAATGCCGATTTGAAATCCCATCAACTCATACTCACTTCGCCTGCTGTGCCGGAAATGGTGACTTTGGTTGCATAACCATTCCAATCGCTTCCTAGCCCGTCGTGGGTGGTGACAACCGAGAGCAGCACACCGATGCTGGGGTATTTCTTTTGAATACTCTGTGCGTCGATCACTGCACTCCAATTGAGGTCAGATGAATCGGCCGCAATGTCACCATCATCAACACGCATGGGGAAGGTAGTGCCGGCTGTGCGGCCACCGTTCGACGAAGTGAACTCAGTACTCACCACGCCACCTTTTGCGGTACGCATAATGAATCCACTGGTGTCGCTAATGGCAGTGTTGGTGCGCATGTCTTCCAGAACCGCAATGGGGCGGCCTATTTTTTCGCGAAGTGCTGCACCGCCGTACACCTGGCACGATTGCGTGTCGCAGGTTTTAGCGTAGCTATAGCGCTTTTGGCCAAGGGAGTACGAGCGAGCAGCAACTGCTTGCGCACGTAGTGCATTCATACCTGCGCCACCGGCGAGGTCTCCCCAAGACGCAGGGGATTCACGAGGAACTACTCCACGCAAGTAGTCGTCGAGTTTCACCAGGTTGACGGTGCGATTTTCTTTGTCGGTTCCGTTCACGGCACGAATGGTTCCGCGGTAGTAACGCGTGGCACCGGCTGGTTCACATATGCCAATTGCATCATTCGGCATCACTGCTGCAGATGCATCGTTGCTGAGAGTTGTTGAAACATTTGTGGGGCCAGCAATGTCGGCAACGAGAACGAACTTATTTGCAACTGGGTCAGACTGTTCAGCAACACATGTTGGGGTAGTGCTTCCCCATACGCGATACGTGCCCACAGTGCCGGCAATTTCGCGCACCACGAGCGCTGCCCATTTTCGGCCTGGCACGGGGTCGTTCTCCAGAAGGAGAGAAGCATTTTCCGACACCATTGCTGTTTGCTTGTTGTCGAGGGTGGTGAGTCGCACACTCATGACGCCGTTTGGTGTGAGACCTGCATCAGCATCGGTGAGTGGCGACAACGTGGTGCCGCCGTAATAGAAGTCGAGAATTTCTTGCCAGGTTTTGTTGTAGGTAGTGGCCCAGCCAAGTGCGCCGTACTGGCTCATGCCGCGCCCGTGGCCATTTCCTTTGCCATTCACCAAAATTGATGCAGGGGGTTGGCCCGCAAGATCTTCGGCAAATGCAGGGGGAGTGGGTACCGCAAAGAGGAATGTGCTCAACAAGACCACCGCAATAATGATGCGACGTAGTTGAGTTGAGGACGCGTGAATCATGTTCCTCCAAAGGGTAGTTGTGCGGACATGATGATTATCGGCAGATCCCCCCTCCAACTTGAGTGTTCTCGGCGCCGTATGTCACGTTTTTTGCAACATTTTGCGCCGAGAAACCTCTTTCGAGGTGTGAAGCGACGAGTTTTGGCTCAAAAGCAATCTGTCGGAAAGAAAAGCGCCACACCGTGTATCCCAAAGATTGCAATTCCGCATCGCGAAGACGGTCATTTTCAAAAGCATCGCGAGTTGATCCGTGATAGGTAAAACCATCACATTCCACAATTGCTCGATACTGCCGCCAGAGAAAATCAACACGGTAATTGCCAACTTGAGCTTGAAATTCAAATGGAGGCAGCTTGTTCATGAAACAAAGTGACAGCATTTTTGCTTCCAAAACACTTTCGGGTTGTGCAGTGTCAAGGTCCCATTTATTCAAGAGATTTTTCAACTGCGTAATGCCAGGGCGACCTTGTTTCGCATGAAGAAAAAGTTGTCGCCATGCAGATTGGATAGTGAATTGATCGGCAACTAAGAAATGTTCAAGCACGCGGTGGGCAAGTGTGGGGTTCCATGCGCACGTATCGAGCAGCGTGCGAAATGGTGAAGTAGAGGGAATTCCTTGCGTGTCGATAGGTGACAGGTCATAAGTATCAATTGGGCGATGCACGACAGCGCCAACAAGTTTGCGATGAAGTGGACGCGTGGGGCTCAGAATATGGATGGGTTCAATGAATGGAAGTGATACACCATGTAGCCA
>Ga0102891_1000599_pt1 | contig 12963 bp, 7 predicted proteins | sample Colrivmet1552A02_FD_84503 | JGI IMG/M metagenome (GOLD analysis project Ga0102891, IMG submission 84503) | Estuarine microbial communities from the Columbia River estuary - metaG 1552A-02 | ecosystem: Environmental > Aquatic > Marine > Intertidal zone > Estuary | place: USA: Columbia River...
TAAAATGACTGAACTCAAAAGTGATGGCCTTATCATATCCAGCTCTTTTTGCAGCTTCCAATTTCAGTTTTAATTTTTCAAACTTGATGGGCAAAAATTTGATAGGCATGTCTCTATCAAACGACTCGGTGTTTGTCCAACATTGAAGCTTATACTTATCTGCCAATAATTTATTGACTGCCAAAAATTGATCTAACTCATAATAATCGACATGACCATCCTGAAATGCAACAGCATCAATAGATTGATGTATGCCATCAAAGATTTCATTCCATTCCTGTTCATGCTCTTTCACTGAAATAGCATCCGCTTTTGATAAAGCCGATGTGCTTGCCATAACAGATTTTTTACCATCTATCCATGGAGAAATAAATACAGGTAGTTGTTGGCTAATTTCTTTACACATACCGCCTAAACTACTAAATGCTTCAATCGCACCTTTTGTTTTACGACTAATTTCGGTACTTACATACCATCCTTTAAATGCTTTTCGGTGTCCATATAGCCTCCATACTTCTTCAATTACAAATTTATTTACGTCAATTTCAATTTGCATGTTTCCAGTATCCCAATAAATTCCACTATCATACAAACCAAAATATAAATTCATTCCATATTTTTCGGCAAGATGTAAATACAAATCAATCAAATCAATGGGAGGATTGTAACATCCAAATTTGTCCATCAAGTATTGAGATGGATAGGTAAGAAATCTTCTATACCCACACCTAATAACAATCACCGTATCAATCCCGGCGGCTTTCATATGCTGAAAATCCTTTTCCCACTCGGCAGGACCCCAGTTTTGGTGAGGGATATCATGACTGATTTCATCAATAAAAGTGCCTGTAATTAACATCGTTTAATCGTTTTGTGTTTCACTAACCGCTTCACTATTTAATGGAACAAGCCAGGTAATTAAAAAAGCGGGTATGGTAGAAATTAAAACCCAGATAAAGAATTCTTTGTAACCCAAATAATCACTTACAAATCCACTAATCATAGATGGAATGATAAATCCTAAACTTGTTAAACCACTGCCAAAAGCATAATGCGCCATTTTGTATTTTCCAGGGGCGATATTTTGCATGATAAATAAAATCAACCCCACAAAACCAAAGCCATAGCCAAAATACTCAACGCCAACAGCAAGTCCAATAATATTGATATTAACAGGTTGCGCAATTGCTAAAAAAGTATATGCAATAAAAGGAACATTAAAAAAAGCGCAAAGCATCATCAGTGTTTTCTTTGTGAGCCCTTTATTTGAAACAAAATACCCAGCACCAATTGAACCTAAAACAAAGGAAGCAGCACCTACAACACCATATAACACACCAATTTCGGAAGTACTTAAACCCAATCCACCATCAACCCTTGCGGCTTTAAAAAACAAAGGCGTTATTTTAATGGCCTGTCCTTCAGCAAAACGGTAAAAGACGATAAACATTAAGCTATACCAAATATTCTTTTTCTGAAAAAAAGTAATGATAACATCTTTTAAAGTATTCAATCCTTCCTGCTTACTTTGAATTTCTGCATCTCTGCTATCATTGGGAAGCATTTTCATATTGTAAATCCCAAGCACAATCATAATGATGCCATAAATAAACATTACTGTCATCCAAGCATTTGCAATACCATATTTTTTTTCTAGTTCGCCAGCAAGATACACCAATGCGCCCCCTGAAAGCAATTTAGCAAGATTGTAAAATGCCCCTTGCCACCCTACAAATTTTGCCTGCAATTTTGATGTTAATTCATTTAAATACACGCCATCTGCAGCAGTGTCATGGGTAGAGCCACTAAATGCTATGATCGATAATACGGCAATACTCAAACTAAAAAAATGATCCGCTTTTAAGGTTAGCGCAACTAAACCAAATAAACAGCCAGTAAAAATTTGTGTGGTGTAAACAAAAAAAGTTCTTGTTTTATACATTTCCAAAAATGGACCCCATAATGGCTTAATAGACCATGGCAACATAATAATTGAAGTCCAAAATGCGATTTGAGAATCAGAAATCCCCATGTTTTTGTACATAATTGAACTAGAGGTAGACAATGCGACAAACGGAAGTCCCATGGCAAACCAAGTACTTGGAATCCAAAAAATGGGAGACCTATTTGAAGTTGATTTTTTTGTCAAAATGGCTTTTATTTAGTGTTATTTAATACAGAAAGTCAATAAATTAATATATTTCATAACTTAATATGAATTTATAATATTTTTTATTAAGTTTAAAAATAATTATCAGAAAACTGAAATAAATATGCGTTTTTCATCAGTACAATTATTCAAATTCTGGCCCATTCATTTATGCTTTGCCAGTATTTTTTTGTTTGCTTGCTCCAAGGGAACAACAGGAGGCACAACACCGCCTACTCCACCCCGACCTACACCGGTTTGGGATCCTAATGCTGTTCGCGGAGCATGGATAACCACAGCCGCTAGTACAGCATTAGATAGCAGAGACAATGTAAAGGCAATGGTTACAAATTGCAAAAACGCAGGTATCAATAATATTTATGTTGTCGTTTATAACAATGCAAGAACGATTTATCCGAGTAATGTAATGCATAGCTTAATTGGAGTGCGACAACTTGAAAGATATGCTGGAAGAGATCCGTTACAGGAATGCATTGATGAAGCAAAATTAGTAGGCATTAAAGTGCATGCTTGGTTTGAGTATGGGTTTTCATCATCCTTTAGTGCCAATGGAGGACTTATTGTAGCTGCAAAACCTTCATGGGCAGCAAGAGACATTAATGGACAATTGGTTGTAAAAAATGGATTTGATTGGCTAAACGGCATACATCCAGAAGTACAACAATACATGATTGATTTATTTAAAGAGGTTGTAACAAAATATGAAGTTGATGGAGTTCAAGGAGATGATAGATTACCTGCGCTTCCATCGAATGGTGGTTATGATCCTTACACCATTTCGTTATACAAGGCAGAACATGCCGGCGCCTCTCCTCCCGGAAGTGGAACTGATGCTGGCTGGATTAGATGGAGAGCCAATAAATTAAATGCTTTTGTAAAAAGACTAAGAAATGAAGTAAAAGCAATTAAACCCGCAATTGTATTTAGTATGTCGCCGAGTCCTTATCCATTTAGTATCAATGAATATTTACAAGACTGGCCTACTTGGGTTGATAGCAGCTGGGTAGATGCAGTTATGCCGCAGTGCTACAGATATACATTGGCTGATTATGACAATGTACTCAATCAACAAAAATCTTTTTACAAAAATAATGCAGTAGCATTTTATCCAGGCGTATTGGTAAAATCGGGCGCAACCATTCAGAGTGATGGATTGATGTCACAATTTATTCAGAGCAATAGAAATAAAGGATTTAAGGGCGAAGTATTTTTCTTTTATGAAGGTGTAAAAGATAAACTTAGCTGGTTCCAAGGATTGTATCCATACATAAAATAAGCCTACATGAAATTGCATAAACTTTGTTTACTTTCTTTCTTGCTGATTTTTATTTCAAAAATTAGTGATGCGCAAAAATTAACTTCATTTGTAGATCCTTTTTTGGGAACCGGTGGACACGGGCATGTATATCCAGGTGCTACCATACCTTTTGGCATGGTACAATTAAGTCCGGACAATGGCGAAGAGGGCTGGGATTGGTGCAGTGGTTACCACTACAGCAGTAATACAATTGCAGGATTTAGCCATACGCATTTAAGTGGCACTGGTATTGGAGATTGGTGCGATATTTCGATACTTCCAATGACAGACACTTCCACCATAAGAAAGGATAAAAGTAAATTTCCATTTTCGCATAAAAACGAATCTGCTAAACCAGGTTATTACCAAGTTCAATTAGACAATAAAATTAAATGCGAATTAACTGCCAACAAGCGAACTGGCTTTCATAGGTACAGCTATCCAACAAATATTGGGTGGCTATTGCTTGACATGGGCTTTCAAATTAATTGGGATAAAACAACGAGCGGTTCACTAAAAATTTTAAATGACTCTACCATTATTGGATATAGGTACAGTACTGGATGGGCTAAAGGACAAAAAGTATATTTTGCTGCAAGATTCAACCATGGTTTTCAATCTGTAACCTTTGTTAACGATTCGGTACGCAATGGAAATACGGCCATTGGAAATAAATTAAAAGCCGCCGTAAAATTTACAACAGCTAGCCCATTAGAAGTGCGCGTATCCATTAGTTCGGTGAGTGAAGAAAATGCTTTATTAGAATTAAATGTATCCAATGCAGCAACATTTGATGCAACTGCAAAAAGTGCAGAATCACTATGGGAAAAGGAATTACAAAAAATAAAAATTAACACAAACGACAAAGCTTTAGCAACTAAATTTTATACCTCACTTTACAGAACCTGTCTAGCGCCAGTGGTGCATAGTGATGCCAGCGGCGCATATCAAACCCATCACAACCTTCAAAAGAAATTTATAAAAGGAAAGGAAAAGTATACCGTTTTTTCTCAATGGGACGTATTTAGGGCACTAAACCCTTTATTTACGATTACACAAACAGACCGTTTGCCAGACATGATTAACAGCATGCTCCAATTATATGAAGACAATGGATTATTGCCTGTTTGGGATTTAAGTACATGGGAAGCAAATACCATGACAGGTTATCATAGCATTCCAATTATTGCGGACGCCATTTTAAAAGACATCAAAGGCTTTGATTATAATCTTGCATATGAGGCCATGAAGAAATCTGCGTATCAAAAAATAAGAGGAACGCCAGCTTATATACAATATGGATATGTACCGCAAGATAAACATGGCTGGAGTGTGACCATGACTTTAGAATATGCTTTTGATGATTGGTGTATAGCACAAGTAGCAAAAAAATTGAATCAAATTTCGGATTATAACCTATTTATGCAGCGTGCTCAAAGTTATAAAGTGCTGTTTGATTCTAGTACCGGATTTATGAGAGCAAAAGATAGTAATGGAAAATTTATAGAACCATTTGATCCATTATTATCTGAACATGGCTTTGATGGACAATATATTGAGGGAACAGCATGGCAACATAGTTTTTTTGTACCCCATGATGTAGAAGGCTTAGCAAAATTGTATGGGGGTAAAGAAAACCTAGTAAAAAAATTAGACGATTTATTTATGGCGCCTTCAGAATTACACGGAGAAAACACTTCTGCCGATGTATCAGGCCTCATTGGCCAATATGCGCATGGCAACGAGCCCAGCCACCATATCATTTATATGTATACCGCTTTAGGTCATCCCCAAAAAACAGCTAAATGGGTAAAAGTGGTTACAGATAGCATGTATAAAACGGGGCCTGACGGATTAACAGGAAACGATGACTGCGGTCAAATGAGCGCATGGTATATTTGGAGTGCACTTGGGATGTACCCAATGAATCCGTCGGCAGGGCAATATGTTTTTGGCTTACCCTTAATTAAAAATGCAAGCATTACGCTTCCAAATAAAAAAATATTGACAATACAAACAATTGAAAACAAATCAACCAAGCTTTCAGAAAAATATGTAACAAGCGTCTATTTAAATAATAGAAAACTTACAAATGGATATATTACCCATCAAGAATTATTAGAAGGTGGTATTCTTAAATTTATTTTAAACTAAATAGATACAACTCATAAAAAAAGCCATTACAATGTAATGGCTTTTTTTATGAGTTACAGTAACAATCACTACCAACCTGGATTTTGGGTTAGGTTTGGATTGTTATCAATTTCTGATTGAGGAATTGGCCAAAGTTTATATTTAACATTTGAATTCACCCTAGTTTGATTTCTAAATGCAATTCGAGTTGTTAAACTAGCAGAATAATTTGGCACATTATCTGCATCAAAAGTAGGTCTTGCTGGAACAACTGCCGGATTTAGTGCAGCACCAATAACAGGCATACTATTTGCTTTAGCATATATATCCCATCTTCTTAAATCAAATAATCGTAAACCTTCGCCAGCAAATTCAACAGCACGCTCTCTTCTAATGATTGTACGCATAGCACTTTGAGAACCAGCAGCAACAGCAGGCTGACCAGATCTAGCACGCACTTGGTTAATTGCAGCAGTAACTGTTGCATCAATTTGATTTAACTCAATTTTTGCCTCAGCATATGTTTGCAAAATATCGGCATAGCGCATTAGAATGAAACCAACTTTGGATTCAAAAGTATACTGCGTTGTATCGTTGTATTTATTCCATACATAACCAACACCACCAATGCTACCAGTTGCACTAACCTGCCATTGAATTCCAGCAGCTTGAGCGCCTATCCAATCATTATTTGTAGTTACGTTATCATATACACCCGTATTCCAATTAAACTTTCTGCGTGTATTGGTGTAAAAACCAAAGATGGTTCTTTCACGTAGGTTATTATAAGGAAGTGCAGCAGTTTTAGATGCAAAGTGCACCATTGTATCCCCTGCCATATAAATACTCCAACCCAATCTACGATCTCTATTTACGCGCGGGTTTCCTGGATCATAAATAGTAGATGCATCAATACGAAATCCTGCTTGATCTTCAAATTGATCTACTAACTGTTGAGAAGGGAAATGACTACTTTGTGAGTTTGTAACCTGACGAGGCACACCTAAAATTGGGCCCCAATTTTGTGGCTCATTTACATCCAGTGGATAGGTTTGAATGAACATGATTTCTCTGTTAGCATTACCTTGTTGACCAGCTAAAGAAAAGAGGTTACGATAGCTTGGATTTAAGTTATAATTACCTCCGTCAATAACAGTTTTTGATGCAGCAGCTGCAGTTGTGTAATCCTTTATCAACATAGCCAATTTAGCTTTTAAGCCTAAAGCCACGCCTTTGTTTACTCTACCTAAGGCTTGAACAGCTCCAGTTCCTGCAGCATCGAAAGCAGCAGCAGCTTCATCTAAATCTTTGTACATATCAGCTACAATTGTAGCAGTAGGCGTTCTTTTAGCAGATAGTAAAACATCTACACCTGGCATGGTTCTATAATAAGGAATATCACCAAACCAACCCATTAAATGATAGTAACCCCAAGCTCTTAAAACAAGTGCTTCTGCTTTTATTCTATTAAAGGTTGTTACAGGTACGTTTGCCTTACCATTTTCCATACCAGCAATTTGTTGATTAGCTCTTTGAACCAATCTGTACGCTTGATTCCAACAAGTGATAGGTAGTGAATTATTAAAAAGGAAAGGACCCGCATCACCCATTGCAATTTGATCTTCTGCATTACCGCCACGCTTTATGGCCATGTCAGTAGAAGATTCTACTGCAAAAAGAAGTGGTGTATTATTTGGAAACACCCACATTGCAGCGGCATAGGTTCCAATCAAACCTTGCTCCATCTCTGATTGATTGCTCAAAAAGGTGGATGAAGAGGACGCATCCAAAGGTTTACGGTCTAAGAATTTTTGACAACCACTAATCGCAACAGCAGAGAGCGAAAGTAGTATAACGATATATTTTTTCATTGTAATGATTTTAATTTTTCAATTAGAAGGTTACATTAATACCTGCAGTATACGTACGCATTAATGGATAGAATTCAGCATTAGCATTGTTTATTTCTGGATCAAATCCTTTCCATGCTTTAGATATTGTTAACAAATTAGATCCGCTAACAAATACACGCAACGCACTAATTTTTGCTTTATCCAACCACTGTTTTTTCACGGTATATCCTAAATTCACATTCTTAATTCTGAAATAAGCAGCACTTCTTATCCACTGAGAAGCTAATAAAAAGTTGTTACCACCAGAACCCGAAGGAAGCAGTCTTGGAAAATCTGCATTTTGATTATCAGGTCTCCAATAATTTTTATGTATATCTAATAACGAAGCAGCAAAATCACCACTTGCAAAAGGAACAGCTCCTGTTCCACTCAAATAGTTATTACGCTGTCCTACACCCTGACCAAAAATGTTTAAATCAAAATTGGCATAGGTTAAATTTACATTAATGCTGTACTCGTATCTTGGAAACGCATTACCAATAAAGGTACGATCGTTGGCATCAATTTTTCCATCACCATTAACATCTTTATATTTTACATCACCTGGCTTTGGACCAACTGTTGCTGAAGTTGGATTCCAAGGTATTCCAAATTGAATAGGCGAAGATTTGATATCTGTTGAATCCCTAAAATAACCAGCAGAAACATATCCAAAATAAGAACCTAAAGCCTGACCAGGTGCTGTTCTAATTCCATCACCAATAAATGGTGTTCCTTCAACTAAGCCCGTTACAGTATTTTTTACATCAGAAATCATTGCTGTAACATCTACACCCAACTTACCAAACTTATTCTTATAGTTTAATGAAAATTCCCAGCCTTTATTTTCCATATTACCTGCATTCACAAATGGATTAGATAATCCACCAGCCGACTGAGGCAATGTTCTTTGCAATAACATATTTTTCAATGTTTTTTCGTAGTAGTCTGCAGTAACAGTAAAATGCTTTGCAAAAGTGATGTCTAAACCAATATTCATTTGCTTAGATGTTTCCCAGCTTAATGATGGATTTGCAAATTGCAATAGTGCAACACCCAGGTTGGTCGTATTAGCAAAATAGGCATTCGTACCATTAGTAGGATTGCTATAATTAGATTGCGCATAAAACGCATCAAACGCATAATTATTTCCAATATTCTGGTTACCATTTCCACCAATAGATCCTCTTAATTTACCAAAGTCTATGAATTTAACATTTTTCATAAAGCCTTCTTTTGAGAAAATCCAACCTGCAGAAACTGCACCAAAATTTCCCCATTGTTTATCTAAAGCTTGAGAGAAACGAGACGTACCATCTCTTCTGCCGTTTAATTCAATAAAATATTTATCGGAAAAACTATAGTTTAAACGGGTAAAGAATCCTGCCAATGCCAATTCTGAAGCACCTGCATTATTATCTCTAATACCAGATCCTAAATTCAAATAAGGTTGGTTTGGATTAACAAATCCAGTTCTGGAAGCACCAAAAAATGAATTTGCAAATAACTCAGACTGTCCACCAACTAAAACTTTTAATGAATGGTTACCAAGTTTTTTAGAATAAGTAGCTTGGCCTAAATAAGTCTTGTACACATTGTTTGAATAGGCTTGCGACAAACTAGTTGTTCCTGGCCATGTACTAATAAGTGAATAAGAAGATGTTGTCAAATTAGGCTGATAGATTTCGGCATTTGACACAAAAGTTTTTGTAGTAGGATTGGCAACCTGACGTCCCCAATAACCTTCAATTTCAAGACCGTTAATTGGTTTAAAGTTAAAACCAAATCTTGTTAGCAATGTATTACCCATACTCACCGAATTACCAGTAGCTTCAGCCATTGCAATAGGATTACGGTTATTTGATTGACCAGCTGTTCCATACATACCTGGACCATACTTACCACCTCCGATAGCTGGTAAACCAATAGCTTGTCTGATTACAAATTCTGCAGACCTGTAGAAGGATTGATTGTGGTGTTGGTATTGTAACCAAAAATACCCACTAAAGTTAATTTACTATTTACTTTGAATTCTGGATTTAAACGAACATCGTATTTTTCAAAACTACTGTTCTGAATAAGCCCTTGTTGCTTCATGTAAGTAAAAGAAGAAAACAAATTAATTTTATCAGTTGATGTAGATAACTGAACGTTATGGTTTTGAAGCATTCCATTATTGGTAAGCACTTCTTTTAACCAATCAGTATCAATAATATCTAAATTGTTAGCAGGGGTCGTTTTATATCTATCAATTAATACTTGAGGAAATACACTAGCATTTGGGTTACCCGTTCTATTTTGTTCTGCAATATTACTCAATGTCATATGATCAATCGCACTAACTCTATCTGGAATTGCTGTTGCAGATTGCTTGGATACAAAAGAATTATAGCTCAGTTTAAGACCTTTTTCACTTGCTCTTTTTGTTTTAACTAAAACAACACCACCAGAAGCACGGTTACCATAAATAGAGGTTGAAGCCGCATCTTTTAAAAGCGTGATGCTTTCAATTGCATTTGGATCAATTTGATCTAAAGAACCAACAGCCAATCCATCCACGATAATTAATGGCGCATTACTTCCAGAAATTGAACCTTGTCCACGAATAACAATACTTGCTCCATCGGCACCAGGTCTACCAGATTGTTGCTGAACCGTTACCCCAGGTGCAAGACCTTGTAAAGTTTGGCTAGTACTAGTTACTTGTCTGCGGTTTAGAGCAGCATTGTTAAGTGTAACTAGCGAGCCTGTTAAACTTGCTTTTTTCTGTGTACCGTATCCAACTACAACTACTTCACCAATGTCACCTACAGTAACCTGTAAAACAACATCGAGTACCGGGCCAGTTACTTTAATTTCTTGACTTGCAAAACCTAAGCCAGAAAACAAAAGAGTGGCACCTTTATTTACAGAGATAATGTAATCACCGGTGGCACTTGTAGCTGTTCCAGTTTTAGCGCCTTTTACCGTTACAGATATCCCTTCAACAGCATTGCCAGAACTATTACTGGTTACTTTTCCGGAAACCCTCATTTGTTGCGCAACAGCACTACCTATAATAAAAAGTAGCAAAACGCACGAGAGTAAAGATTTTTTCATGAGCGATCGTTTTTTTTGTTAGTATGATTGTTTAAAATTTCCTATGTGATTTACATCCATTTTTTCGAAAGGATGCACTGTTTCATCCAATAATTTTGCAAATTGGATTCTTGTTAATGCTTGTTCTTTTTTATACTTTTTAGCATATGTAGAACGCAAATTGTTTTCGAATTGTTCATTTGTTTTACCCGCAGATAAAACTTTTGAAATATGAGCAACTATTTTTAAAGCATCCTCAATAAATAACTGCTTAGTATTCACTGTAAAAGGAACCTTGAATATGATTTCCAAATCTTTAGCCAATGAAAAAGCATCCACCAATGAGTCTGGATGAAATAATGTTTTATTGGCCCAATTATAAGGCACGCCCTCTCCTTTTAAAATATCTGTTGCACCAATTTTTTGAGCAGCTAAAAAATCAGGGTGTGTTATTGGAACATCACAATAAGGCATAATAAAGGCGCCAGACTTCAACAAACTTTGTTGAACCGCTCTAACAGAAATAGCAGCAGCGTTTTTTGATTGCTGAACAGAGAGTGCCGCCAAAGTTCCGGCTGCCTGTCCAATAAGAATTACTGCAGGTTGTAATCTTGTGGTTCCATTTACAACATTTGAAACACTAATCCCTTTCTCTGCCACAATTAAGCCATTGTATCCATCCGGAATAATGGCGCCAAGGGGTATATTAAAAGAAGGTACCGGATAAAAATCTAAATACTGAGGCGCACTTGCATTTTTTTTATGATGGTGGTCTATTGGATAATCTCCAACAGCGATACCGGTTCTATTTAAATGCATTTCGCCGTCAAAAGGCTTGGCTATATGCCTAATATTAAATCGCACCAAACCTTTTACCCTTCTACCTTCTCTATAGTATGGAATTAATGGAAACTGATCAGCAGTTGGAAATTCATCATCAGCAAAACCAAAATGCTTATACCCCAATTGATGTTGAATAAAATAAACGAAGCGTAGTGTTTGCTCTTTTGCTTTAATCAAAGCTTTTTGCCTAGCAGCTTCATCCATCTCTACTAAATTCAGGTAGATATCATTACCATAAATTGGCCAATTGATCATGTACTTGTTATTGGGCAATTTGCCATAGTCAAGCATTTTTTTAGAATCAACCGAAGGCTTCTTACGTGATTTGTCTATATAGTAATCGGTACAAGAACCATCAAATTCGGAAGGGTCGTAACCAGCAGGTTTTGCAATGGTTTTATCTTGACCAACACCGTAGTCTTTTAATATAGCGGTATAAGTGAGGTCTTGAATAATATCACTAGACTTTTCAACACCTACATTTTCGCCAGAAACAGTACTTGCTTCCATGCCTAAATCATATGGAACACCAGCATTGGCAAAAACATCGCCTAACTCGGTTGCATCGATAACCTGCTTTGCATGAATGGTAACTACTTGATTGTTTTGTTTATTCGTGAAAACAGCACCCATTACAGTATTACCATTTCTCAACACTTTTACAAATTGATGGCTATATAAAACTTGAAGGGCAGGAACTGAAGCAACTAATTTTTTAAAAATACTATCGCCTACATGGGGTTCAAATAGTGTCATACTTACCCATCCTGTTGATACATTTTCAGGATTTCCATACACCTGGTAAAGTTTATTTCTGAACTCCCCAAAAATACCAGAAGGTAAATCATGGTTTCCATCAAATGCAGAAACGCCAGCAGCAGTAACCATGCCACCAAGCCAAGTAGTAGGTTCAACAATAATTGTTTTTACGCCAAGTCTACCAGCTTGCAATCCTGCAGACACCCCACTTGCACCACCACCAATAACCAATACATCAGTCTCCATAATTTGAGCATGCACTGAATTAGTGACTAGTAAGACTAGCAAAAAATAAAAATGGTATTTGATTTTATGTAGCAATCTTGAAATTAATTTATAAAGTTTCTAATGTTTTCCATACTTGATACAATGAGCGCGGGATATGAAAACAACCTTTCCATTTTCCGCCTTTCAATGGTAATAAAACTTCTCCGCGCCTATTTAAGTAACCAAACCACTCTCCGTATTGTTGATCTTTAAAATGACTCCATGTATAGGCATGCACTTTTTCAAACCATTCTTTACAACGCATATCACCTGTATGCTGGAATCCTTTTGCTAGCGCTACCAATGCTTCTACATGCACCCACCATAATTTTTGATCCCATTCTAGTTGTTGAGGGGGATGCCCTTGAATATCAAGAAAGTAAAAAATTCCTCCGTACTCCTTATCCCATCCATATTCGAGCGTGTTTAACATGATGGTAACCGCTTTATCAATCAATGATTTGTCATTGAGCCTAATTCCTAAATCCATAATAAACCACATCGCCTCAATTGTATGACCTGGA
>Ga0102891_1000610_pt1 | contig 12875 bp, 10 predicted proteins | sample Colrivmet1552A02_FD_84503 | JGI IMG/M metagenome (GOLD analysis project Ga0102891, IMG submission 84503) | Estuarine microbial communities from the Columbia River estuary - metaG 1552A-02 | ecosystem: Environmental > Aquatic > Marine > Intertidal zone > Estuary | place: USA: Columbia River...
ATACCCACACCAGAGAGTCTTTTAGACACCTGTCCTATATTTCACCAGTTGCAAAAGGGGTCATTCTCGGTTTTGGCATGCAAAGTTATCAATTGGCTGTACAGAGTTTTTTATAAGAATTACAAGCAAAAAAAAAGGCGCCCCTAAGGGGCGCCTTTTTTTTTGCTTGTGCATATTTTAAATGTGAATGACCTCATCATAGGCAGCAGCAACTGCTTCCATAACAGCCTCACTCATAGTTGGATGTGGGTGAATGGTTTTTAAGATCTCATGGGCTGTGGTTTCTAATTTTCTTGCTACAACAGCTTCTGCAATCATATCTGTAACCCCTGCACCAATCATATGGCAACCCAGCCACTCTCCGTATTTGGCGTCAAAAATAACTTTCACAAAACCTTCTGGAGTTCCTGAAGCCACTGCTTTTCCAGAGGCTGTAAACGGAAATTTCCCTACTTTAATATCCAAACCTTTGTCTATTGCTTGTTGTTCTGTTAGACCAACAGAGGCAATTTCAGGACTAGAATAAGTACATCCAGGGATATTGCCGTAGTCTAGAGGATGCACCTCCATACCGGCTAATTTTTCTACACATAAAATACCTTCAGCAGAAGCCACATGTGCTAATGCAGGACCAGCAGTAATGTCTCCAATAGCATAGTATCCAGGAATATTAGTCTGATAAAAGTCATTGACTAAAACTTTATCTCGGTCTGTAGCAATTCCAACATCTTCTAAACCAATATTTTCAATATTGGTTTTAATACCCACTGCAGAGAGTACCATATCTGCTTCCAGAATTTCTTCTCCTTTGGCCGTTTTTACAGTGACAATAACCCCTTTTCCAGTAGTGTCTACTTTAGTTACTTCAGAAGAAGTCATTACTTTAACTCCAGCTTTTTTGAAACTTTTTTCTAACTGAATAGAAATGTCTTTATCTTCTACAGGGACAATATTTGGCAGGTATTCTACTACAGTCACGTCTGTTCCCATAGCGTTGTAGAAATAAGCAAACTCAATACCTATTGCTCCACTACCTACAACGATTAATTTTTCAGGCTGTTTGTCTAAGGTCATGGCCTGTCTGTAACCAATAATTTTTTTACCATCTTGTGGTAGGCTAGGAAGTTCTCTAGACCTAGCTCCTGTAGCTATAATGATATTATTGGCAGTGTATTCAACGGCCTTTCCGTTAGCGTCTGTAACAGCTATTTTTTTACCAGGGAGCACTTTTCCATGGCCATTGATCACTTCAATTTTATTTTTCTTTAGTAAGAACTGTACGCCTTTACTCATGGTTCCAGCTACATTTCTACTTCTTTTTACCACAGCGTCAAAATCTTTATCTACTCCTGCAGCCTTTAGACCGTAGTCTTCTGCGTGCTGAAGGTATTCAAAAACCTGAGCAGATTTAATCAGTGCCTTAGTAGGAATACAACCCCAGTTAAGGCATACACCTCCTAGATTTTCTTTCTCTACAATAGCAGTTTTAAACCCTAATTGAGAAGCTCTAATGGCTGTAACATAACCTCCAGGTCCACTTCCTAAAACAATAACATCAAAATGACTCATGATAATGATTTTGGTAAAAATTTATAGCGGCCCAAAGTTACAAAACCAATCTGAAAGCTTCTAGCCTTATTTTGTTGTTTTTTCAGGAACAAAAATCAAGCAGACAGAATTAATGCAATAACGCTCGCCGGTAGTGTCCACAGGGCCATCTTCAAAAACATGTCCCAAATGTGAATTGCAAGCAGCACAGCGGGTTTCTACACGCCGCATACCATGGCTGTGGTCTTCTATATATAATACAGCTCCTGGAATAGCGGTGTCAAAGGCAGGCCAGCCGCAACCACTGTTGTATTTATGGCCACTTTCGAAAAGTTGTGTATCACAAGCTGCACAGTGGTAACTGCCTTTTTCAAAGTGTTTGTCATATAGTCCAGTGAAAGGATATTCAGTACCGTTTTGTCTTAATACCCTATACGCCTCTGTAGAAAGTTTTTCTTTATACAGGTCTTCAGATTGCTCTTTTGGGAATGTTGCACTCATATTATTTTGCGTCAGGAACAAACGCTAGTGCAGCGCCATTAATACAATGCCTTAGGCCAGTAGTGTTTTTTGGTCCATCAGTAAATACATGACCCAAGTGCCCCCCGCATTTTAAGCAGTATTCCTCAGACCTTGCGTATCCCACTTTGTAATCAATTCCATACCCCACATTTCCCTTCACTTCTCTGTCAAAAGAAGGCCAACCAGTACCAGAGTCAAATTTGTGCTCACTTTTAAATAATGGTGTATTACAGGCTTTACACACATAGGTGCCTTTTTCTTTAATTTTCAGTAATGGGCTAGTAAAAGGCCTTTCTGTACCTTGTTCCCTGAGGACATAAAATTCTAGGTCAGATAAGGTGGCTTTCCATTCTTGGGCTGTTTTAATCACGTCGTATTGATTTACTGCGCGTTGCGCATAAAATGAATGACATGTCAAAAGCAATAATCCTAGTAGTAAAGTATTTTTCATTTTTTATTTTAAAGGTACATAAAATTTAAAATCTATTCTTTGGTCAAGGCCTTGATAAGGTTAGATTCATCCATACCTCATATCAAAATCATTTAAGTTCTATCCTCATTTCAAAAAGAGTGCCAAATTTGCAAATGGTAGAAATTTTAAGCTGTTTTTTGAGACTCTGGCTATAATTGTATATTAGCAAAGTACTAGTGTGATGTAAAAGTCAATTAAGTGAATGCTTAAGATGTTTTTTATGGCGCTAAAAAAAATGAAGAAACCAAATACCAACCCAATATATGAGCGCTATTGCAGAGAAAGGAAGTAAAAAAATATTGTTTGCATGGGCTTTTTATGATTGGGCCAATTCTGTATATAGTCTGGTCATTTCTTCTGCGATTTTCCCCATTTTTTACGGTGCGCTATTTCGTATGGAAGGGATTGAAAAAGTATTGGTATTTGGGGTAGAAATAGCCAGAGCACCTCTGATCAGTTATGTCACTTCAGCTGCATTTTTATTTATAGCCATCCTCACGCCAATCCTCTCAGGAATAGCAGATTACCTTGGGAATAAGAAAGTTTTTTTGAAGTTTTTTTGTTACCTGGGAGGGCTTTCATGTATAGGGCTTTATTGGTTTTCTCTAGAGCATATTTACACCTCATTATTACTCTATTTTATGGGACTGGTGGGGTTTTGGGTTAGTTTTGCTTTTAACAATTCTTACCTTCCAGATATTGCTTTTCCAGAGCAACAAGATAGTATTAGCGCAAAGGGCTTTTCATTGGGTTATATAGGAAGTGTTATTCTATTGCTATTTAATTTGGCCATGGTCATGCAGCCAGCACTATTTGGAATTGAAGACCTTCCCGAAGCTCCAGCAGCCATCACTGCCATGAAATATTCTTTTGTGACTGTTGGAATTTGGTGGATCATTTTTAGCCAATACAGTTTTTATTATATGCCCAAGGGAAATAAGAAAGACGGGCCTGCAGTAAACTTACTTTTCAATGGTTTTAAAGAACTTAAAATGGTTTGGAATCAATTGGGTTCTCAGCCAATGCTAAAAAAATATTTACTGGCTTTTTTTGTATATAGCATGGCCGTACAAACTGTAATGCTTATTGCGGCTTATTTTGGAGAAGAGGAAATAGCTTGGGGGTCAGACGATCAAAGAACCATTGGCCTAATCAGTAGTATACTTCTCATTCAATTGGTGGCCATTATAGGCGCAACAATCACCGCAAAGGCCTCTGAGAAATTTGGAAATATCCCCACCTTGATTGTGGTCAATGCACTGTGGTTAATGATTTGTGTCTATGCTTATTTTGTGGTTTCTCCCACTGAATTTTATATTGCTGCAGGATTGGTTGGAATGGTCATGGGAGGGATTCAAGCGCTTTCCAGATCTACCTACGCCAAACTTATGCCAGAAACCCAAGACACCACCTCTTTCTTTAGTTTCTACGACGTAGCAGAAAAGATAGGAATTGTCTTGGGGACCTTTATTTATGGGGCACTTGCACAAGGAAGTGGTGACCTTAGAAATGGGATTATTATGTTTGGTGTTTTTTTCTTGGTAGGTGGATTATTACTCAGAAGGGTAAAATAGGGTTTAATAACCCGTGACGTCTCCCGAGCCAGACACTTTTGAGACTACTTTTTTAGGATTTCCTTTGTATTGAATATCACCAGAGCCAGATACCTTGGCATTTAAAGTGCCACGCACTGTTACTTTAACATCTGCAGATCCAGATACTGTAACTGTGGCGTCTTCTACAGCTACACCATATGCATTCAAATCTCCTGAACCAGATATTTTTACTTGTAAGTCTTGTGCGCTTCCAGTAAGTTTCATGTCTCCAGAACCAGATACTTGCACCACTAAGTTGGTGGCGTCTATATTTAAAGAAATATCACCAGATCCTGACACAGCAGCATTAAAATCTCTTGCCGCTAAAGTAATTTCTGAGCTAATATCCCCTGAACCGGATAATTTAACGGCTGCTATTTCAGTAACAGGCACTTCAATGGAAATAGATTTATTCCAAGAGCTACTTAGGTCAATATTGTCTTTTACCTTTAAAACCAATACATTGTTTTTTACGGCCACTTCAATATACTCTAAAAGATTTTCTTCTCCTTTTAGGATAATGTCTCCTTCTTTACCCTGAACCAATTGCACGTCAAAAGATCCAGAGACTGAAACTTTATCATAGTCAGCTGTTTGCCTGGTTTGTGTAATGGTGTTGCCATTCCCTTTAATTCTCTTCCACCACTGTGCATTCACTGAGGTTCCAAGTAAAATCATTGCGATTAATAAGATGCTTTTTTTCATAATTAAGAGACTATAAATTTGTTTTGCCTTGCTGTAATTAAATCCAAGACTGTTATTTTATGGGTATTTATTGAACACATTTTAGCGGCTTGTTTTCTAGGCTTATTTTTTTGTAAAACTCAATCCGCCGTATTTACTCAGTATTTGAATGTGATTTTTGCTGTTTGGGTTTTTGTAGTAGCCTTTGTAATAACGCTCACTCGATTTTTCTTTAGAGACAGACATCTCAAAAGCATCTGTGCCACTAACACCTGCGTATTTGGTTTCAATTTCAAAAGTAAAATGATAGTCTGCATGGTACCCAATCTTTATGCCTGTATAATCAGAACTGATGTTTAGGCTTCCTGCGTCTGCTGCCATTTCTGCTATTTTTACGCTTCCATAATCTGCATCTATTGACACATTTCCATGAAGGATACCAAGTTTGGTGCTAAAATAGTCGCCCACTCCATTTACATCATTGGCCTCCTCTACTTCTATACTTCCATAATCTGCGTCGTAACTTAAATTGTCCATTTGATTAATGCTTATGGATGAATAGTCTGCATTAATATTTAAATCGCCCGCTTTTTCAATAGTCATCCCAGAGTAATCCGCTTCTATATAGGCTTTCTTTACATAGGCAATAGTAGATTTAGAGGTGTAGTCAAAATTGAGTTCGTTTTTATTTCCATTGAGTGATCCAATCTCTAGTCTGCCATAATCACAATGAATCTTTGCGTCTCCATTGATTTGATCAATGATAATGCTTCCGTAATCATTTTCTAAATCTACACTGTTAGAAATTGGCATTTTAATGCTGTAATGAACAGATAGGTTTACATTGTTATTGCCCCAATTCCAACTCCAACCACTTCTTTTATTGTTAAAAATTGTTTTGGCAGAGACCATACTGCTACTAGACATAAAATCTATGTCTACCCCTTCAATTTTTTCAATCACAAGGTCTTCATCACTGCCTTCTGCTTTAATGGTAATGACCATTTCGATTCTATTCTCGTTCCAACTGCTGATACTTACATTACCATAAGCGTTGTCAATTTTCATGAGTGATTCTGCATTTACTTTGAAGTTCTTCTTAACCACCCTTTCTTTTTCATACCTAAAGGAGTTTTTTTCGTACTTCTCATGGGTGTTGGCCCACATGAAAGCAGGAAAAATCAAAGCGATTAAAAGTGTTTTAATAATTTTTTTATAGGTTTCCATCTGTGTGTTCTTTTATAGCGTTAATGGTGTTTATTTGATGCATGACTTCTTCTAATAATTCTATTCTTGTGGTATAATTTTGTACCATGGCCTGAAGGATTAATTTGGTATTACCTCCATTGATCATAGCGGCCTCCATTTCTTTAAAACGGCCATCTAATTTTGAAATTTCCTTAAAAGCTTTGTCTATATGGGGTTTGGTAAGCGGGCTGCTTTGTTGTTCAATTTCCTTAACAGCAATGGCTATTAAGCCAGGATAATACTGATTAATAGCAGCTGTTTCTGGCGCAAAAGAGGCAATTTTTGTTTGTGTGGCCTGACTGTGTGCGCCCCATTGAAACGCCCCAAATAAAATAGCAATACTTGCGGCTAAACTCAGCAGACGTTTGGTGTTTTTGCGCCAAACCAATTTCAGGCTGGCCTTTGAAGAGATGGTTTCTTGGTCAGGTATTTTATTCAGACCTTGCGCATTTTGTAGCTCCCTAATAAGGTTTTTATTTTCAATAGTTGTTTCTGAAAGTTTATCTAAAAAACGATTTTCGTGGCCTTCTAGCGGTTTTTTGCCGTGAAGGGCTTCTGGGGCCGAATCTAAAATTTGTTTTATATATGTTTCCATAATGGATGTGTTTCTAATTTTTTTTTCAGTTGTTCTTTTGCCTAGAAAAAGTAGTCCTACAATTGCTGCTACTGATATCTAATAGTTCAGAGACCTCCTCATGGGTCAAACCCTCTATAAGGTGTAAGGTCAGTGAAATGCGGTAATTTTCTTTTAAACTGCCTATAGTCTCTAGGACCAATGCGGCTTTTTTTTCGTTGTCTTTTTGGTTTGTAGCATCGGCCAGAGGCCCAGGAATGCTATAAATTTCTTCTTCTAAACTAATAGTGTCTTGTTTTTTTTGTTTTCTAAATGCAACTATCGCTTTGTTAATGACAATTTTTTTTAACCAAGCCCCAAAAGTCACTTGACCGCTGAATTGATCTAGCTTTTTGAACGCACTAATAAAAGCTTCCTGCATGACGTCTTCTGCTTCATGCGCTTCTTTAACAATACGCCAAGCTACGTTGTACATGGCTTTATGGTACTGCTCGTAAAGCGCGAATTGTGCTTTGGCGTCTCCATGAAGACAGTCTTTAATCAGGGGCGTAATATGTGTGGGCTCTGGAAGGCTCAAAAACAAGCTTATTTATTAGTATAGATACAAGTTAGACAGAAATGTTACAGTTTCAAATCATTTAATGAGACAATGGCACAGGAATTGTCTATATGATTGCAAATAAAAGCGACTAGATTCCTCAATTCAGGGGCTTTTAGTCATTTTTAAAGTAGATAAATAATTTTTAAAACCGAAACCGATGTTTGTAAATGACATTATGACGGGTATATAGCGCTATGAGTAATTCGAATTTTTTACATATTGACAGTATGTCACTACAAGGGATAGATGAAGATGCAGATTTAATTCCTTTAATGACCCCTGAAGATGAAGCAGAAATAAATAATGAATCCCTTCCTGAATCTTTGCCTATTCTCCCTTTGAGAAATATGGTTTTATTTCCGGGTGTTGTGGTGCCAATCACTGCTGGGAGAGACAAGTCCATTCAATTAATAAAAGATGCCAACAATGGAGATAAAGTGATTGGAGTGGTGTCTCAAAAAGACCAAAACACAGAGAATCCAGGCGCTAATGACATTAGTAGAATTGGAACTGTGGCTAGAATTCTCAGGGTCTTGAAAATGCCCGATGGAAATACTACGGTAATCATCCAAGGGAAAAAGCGCTTTGCTATAAAAGAGGTGGTTTCTGAGGATCCCTACATTAAAGCGACTGTTGAGGAAACACCTGAACATAGACCTGAGCCAGAAAACAAAGAGTTTTTGGCCATTATAGATTCTATAAAGGAATTGGCATTACAGATCATTAAAAACAATCCAAACCTTCCTTCTGAGGCTTCCTTTGCAATTAAAAATATAGAGAGCAATTCTTTTTTAATCAATTTTGTGTGCTCTAACCTTTCTGTTTCTCATAAAGAAAAACAAATTTTATTAGAGACGCCTGATTTACAGGAACGTGCTTTAGCCACCTTAAAGTTTATGAATGTTGAAATGCAAAAGTTGCAATTGAAAAATGACATTCAATCTAAGGTGCGCAATGATTTGGACCAACAGCAGAGAGAGTATTTTTTGCACCAGCAAATGAAAACCATTCAAGAAGAATTGGGTGGGGTGTCTTATGAAGAGGAAGTGAATGAAATGCTTGCTGCGGCTAAGAAGAAAAAATGGACAGATAAAGTAAGTTTGCATTTTGACAAAGAGTTGGGTAAGCTGCAGCGAATGAATCCTCAAGTAGCAGAATACTCTATTCAAAGAAATTATTTAGAACTCTTTTTGGACCTTCCTTGGGACCATTTTTCAAAAGATGTATTTGACCTGAAACGCGCCCAAAAAATATTAGACAGGGATCATTTTGGTTTAGAAGATGTTAAGAGACGTATTTTAGAACACCTGGCTGTTTTAAAACTTAGAAACAATATGAAGTCTCCTATCCTCTGTCTATACGGACCTCCAGGGGTGGGTAAAACTTCCTTAGGTAAATCCATAGCAGCCTCTTTAGGTAGGGAGTATGTCCGTATGTCGCTTGGTGGTCTAAGGGATGAAGCAGAAATTAGAGGGCATAGAAAAACCTATATTGGTGCCATGCCAGGAAGGGTTTTACAGAGTTTAAAGAAAGCGGGGACTTCTAATCCAGTCTTTGTATTAGATGAGATAGATAAATTGTCTAATTCCCATCAGGGAGACCCATCTTCTGCTCTTTTAGAGGTATTAGATCCTGAACAAAATGGTGATTTTCACGATAATTTTTTGGAAATGGGTTACGATCTTTCCAAGGTGTTGTTTATTGCCACTGCAAATAATTTAGGGGCTATTCAGCCTGCTTTATTGGATCGTATGGAGCTCATTAATGTGTCTGGATATACGATTGAAGAAAAAGTAGAAATTGCCAAACGCCACTTGTTGCCTAAGCAATTAAAAGAACATGGTGTAACGGCAGATCAAATTAAAATAGGCAAGCCACAATTTGAAAAAATTATCGCAGGATACACTAGAGAATCAGGCGTGAGAAACCTAGACAAGCAATTGGCTAAAATGGTTAGAAACACCGCGAAATCTATTGCTATGGAAGAAGCTTATGAAGTTAAAATTACTCCAGAGCACATTGAAAAAGTATTGGGTGTACCGAGATTAGAACGCGATAAATATGAAAACAATAAGGTTGCAGGGGTAGTAACTGGTTTGGCATGGACCTCTGTTGGTGGAGATATTCTGTTTATTGAGTCCATTCTTTCCAAAGGTAAAGGGCTCATGAATATTACCGGTAATTTAGGAAAGGTCATGAAAGAATCTGCTACTATAGCCCTAGAGTACATTAAGGCTCATGCGGAGGAATACGGTCTTTCTGACGATATTTTCGAAAAGTACAATGTTCACATTCATGTACCGGAAGGAGCCACGCCTAAAGATGGACCAAGTGCAGGGATTACCATGCTTACTTCTTTAGTATCTCTTTTCACGCAGAGAAAAGTAAAATCTCGTTTGGCCATGACAGGAGAAATTACCCTGAGGGGAAAGGTGTTACCAGTAGGAGGAATTAAAGAGAAAATACTTGCAGCCAAAAGAGCAAATATTAATCAAATTATACTCTGTGAGGAAAACAGAAAAGACATTGCGGAGATTAAAGAAGCCTATTTAAAAGGTGTGACTTTCCATTATGTGTCTGACATGAGTGAAGTTGTGGCATTGGCATTGACCAAAGAGCAGGTGGCTGAACCTAAAAAATTGTAAATTTGCAATGATTTAAAACCATTAAATGAAAAAAATAACCATCGCTATAGACGGATTTTCCTCTACTGGAAAAAGCACCATCGCTAAAAAATTGGCCAAATCATTGGGTTATATTTATGTAGACAGTGGCGCAATGTATCGTGGGGTGACTTATTTTGCCATGCAGCAGGGTTTTATTAAAGACGGAATATTAGACAAAACAGCCCTTGTGAATTCGTTGGATCAAATAGACCTTCAATTTAAATTTGTGGCGGGTCAACAGGACGCTGCTATGTTTTTAAACGGAGCGAATATAGAAAAACCTATAAGAACCCTTGCCGTTTCTCAGCAGGTGAGTCCTGTAGCGACTGTCCCAGAAGTGAGGGAGAAATTAGTGGCTTTACAGCAAGCAATGGGCATTCAAAAAGGCGTTGTGATGGACGGTAGAGATATTGGAACCGTGGTTTTTCCTGAGGCAGAATTAAAATTATACCTCACTGCTTCTGCAGACACTAGGGCCCATAGAAGGTATAAGGAGCTCATTGACAGGGGAGATAAGGTACATTTTGACGCGGTGCTTAAAAATGTTCAAGAGCGTGATTATATAGATTCTCATAGAGCGACATCGCCTTTGAAAAAGGCAGAGGGGGCAGTGGAAATTGACAATAGTGATATGGGTCTTGAAGAACAATTTGAGCGCATATTAAGTCATGCCAATGCCTTGATTGCGTTTTAATATTTTAACAGCTATTCCATTACTTTTTGAAAAGACACTTTTAATAATAACACTTTAATTTAGTGGTGTTTAGATTTGTATTTCCCTAATTAAATTGTATTTTTGCACACCTTTTTAGCAAATAGTCAAGAGGAAAAGGGACTTAAATATTTTAATCATTCACAACTTCTGTAGGTATTGCGCGCTCTTGTAAGCCTTTCAGAATACAAATTTTAATCTTCAAATGACTGAAGAAAACACAAACGCAGCAGCAGAAAATGAAGCTGTAGCAGCACAAGCGACTACTGAAACAGTAGCGCAAGACCCAAAAGAATTTTTGGAAAACTTTAACTGGGACAAATACGAGCAAGGAATTGAGCGTGTTGAAGAGTCTAAGTTAGAAGAGTTTGAAACTTTGGTTTCAGCAAATTTTGTAGACACCGCAGATGAAGAAGTAGTGGTTGGAAAGGTAGTTTACCTTACTGAGCGCGAAGCTATCATTGACATTAATGCCAAGTCTGAAGGGGTAATCTCTTTAAATGAATTCCGTTACAATCCTGACTTAAAAGTAGGGGATGAGGTAGAGGTTCTTATTGACATTAGAGAAGACAAAACAGGTCAGTTGGTTTTATCTCACAGAAAAGCGAGAACTATTAAAGCTTGGGATCGTGTAAACAATGCACATGACAAAGAAGAAGTAGTGAACGGATTCGTGAAGTGTAGAACTAAAGGAGGTATGATCGTAGATGTATTTGGAATTGAGGCGTTCTTGCCAGGTTCTCAAATTGACGTGAAGCCTATTAGAGACTACGACCAATACGTTGGAAAAACAATGGAATTCAAAGTGGTTAAAATTAACCATGAATTCAAAAACGTTGTTGTTTCTCACAAAGCGCTTATTGAAGCAGATATTGAAGAGCAGAAAAAAGAAATCATTGGCCAGTTAGAAAAAGGACAAGTCTTAGAAGGTGTTGTTAAAAACATTACTTCTTACGGGGTGTTTATTGATCTTGGTGGTGTAGATGGTTTGGTTCACATTACAGATCTTTCTTGGTCTAGAATTAACCACCCGAATGAAGTGGTTGAGTTAGATCAGAAATTGAACGTAGTAATCTTAGACTTTGACGACAACAAATCTAGAATCCAATTAGGTCTTAAGCAGTTAGAGAAGCACCCATGGGAAGCTTTAAGCGACACGATTGCTATTGGAGACAAGGTAAAAGGTAAAGTAGTTGTTATTGCAGATTACGGCGCATTTATAGAAGTAGAAGAAGGTGTAGAAGGATTGATCCACGTTTCTGAAATGTCATGGTCTACGCACTTGCGTTCGGCCCAAGACTTTGTAAAAGTAGGTGATGAGGTAGAAGCTGTTGTATTGACTTTAGACCGTGAAGACCGTAAAATGTCTCTTGGTATTAAGCAATTAACGCAAGATCCTTGGACGGACATTACAACTAAATACCCAGTGGCTTCTAAGCACAAAGGTATTGTAAGGAACTTTACTAACTTCGGTGTGTTTGTTGAATTAGAAGAAGGAATTGACGGATTAATTTATATTTCTGACCTTTCTTGGACTAAGAAAATTAAGCACCCATCTGAATTTGTTGCTGTTGGTGACACTTTAGAGGTTGAGGTATTAGAACTTGACGTTGATGGTAGAAAATTAAGTCTTGGTCACAAGCAAACTACCGTTAACCCTTGGGATAAATACGAGACTGAATTCGCATTAGATTCTTTACATACTGCTACTATTGCAGAGATTGTAGACAAAGGAGCTACTATTAACTTCAATGAAGATATTGTTGCCTTTGTTCCTTCTAGACACCTAGAAAAGGAAGACGGATCTAAATTAAACAAAGGCGATGAAGCCCAGTTTAAAGTAATTGAATTCAATAAAGAGTTCAAGCGTGTGGTAGCAAGCCATACTGCTATCTTTAGAGAAGAAGAGCAACGCAATATTCGCACAGCTGTTAAGAAGGCTTCTGCGAGTGCAGACGAAGCAAAACCAACCCTTGGTGATGCTAACGAAGCATTACAAGCGTTAAAAGATAAAATGGAAGGAAAAGGAGACTAAACCTTTTGTTTGAATCATTTTAAAAGCCCGGGCTAATGCCCGGGCTTTTTTTTTTTGCAAAGCGAATAGCTGTTGGTTTTTCATTCTCCACTTGAACACTTTAGCATAATTGGTATTCTAGGGCTGTGAATTGAAAAAATTCCCTATTTTTGTCTCGCAAACGCCTACACTGGAGCTTATGAGCCAAAAAGTACTTCTTTCTGAAAAAGAAATTCACA
>Ga0102891_1000624_pt1 | contig 12683 bp, 12 predicted proteins | sample Colrivmet1552A02_FD_84503 | JGI IMG/M metagenome (GOLD analysis project Ga0102891, IMG submission 84503) | Estuarine microbial communities from the Columbia River estuary - metaG 1552A-02 | ecosystem: Environmental > Aquatic > Marine > Intertidal zone > Estuary | place: USA: Columbia River...
CCGCTCGCAGCAGTTGTTTAATGCGAAGGCAAAGGCGGCCCGCTTTAAAGCGTTAGCAGCAGATAAGACGCCTGTCTTTGGTGTGGAACTTGAGCGGGCTGCGCCTGACTTGATAGCATCTGAACGCGCCGCATTTGAGACTTCTCGGGCCCAGTTTGAAGCTCAACAGGATGTCATTCGTGCGCAAATGACCCAGCGTGAGTTGGAGCGGCGTGAGGCGAGAGTGTCCCGCGACTCTGCCCTCAAGACGTTAGAAATAATGGCGAATGAACGCAAGCTCATTGCTGAACTCGTCCAAAAGGGTCTGGAGCCGCGATTAGAGCTTATTCGATTGGACCGTGCCATTGCTGATGCGCGTGGTAGATATGATGCAGCGAACGTTGCAATTAGTCGTATTGAGTCCTCAATTTCGGAAATGAAGTCACGGTTGAATGCCAGTGTGCGCCAATTCCGTTCGGAGGCGCAAAACGAATACAACCAAGCAATGGCTGAGGTCAACGCGATGACTCAGTCAATTCCAGCACTTCAGGACCGAGTCAATCGTTCCGAGCCACGGTCACCTGTTGATGGTGTCGTCAACAGAGTGTTATTCAGTACGGTTGGCGCGGTCCTCAAACCAGGGGAGTTGGTCGCAGAGGTGGTCCCTTCAGACGATGACTTGTTGGTGGAGGCTATGGTCGATCCGAGAGACATCGCGTTTGTCGCCGTGGGGCAGCCTGCTAAGGTGAAAGTGACGGCCTACGATTACGCTATTTATGGTTCGCTGGAGGGTGAAGTCTTAGAGATTAGCCCAGACGTCTTTGTGCTCAATGACAAGGGGCAAAGCGCCTATCAGGTCAAAATTAAAACGCAAAAGCCAGAGCCAGGCTCACGGGCAGAGAAAATCAGCATCATGCCTGGGATGCAGGCTCAAATTGACATCGTGAATGGCTCGAAGACCGTCATGCAATACCTGTCGAAACCTCTGGTGTCCGTGAAGGAAAACGCCTTCAAGGAGCGTTGACGTGTCCAATTTCAGCATCACTCATGCACAGTTTACGGACTATGTCGGTAGCGAGGGATATGTATCGCCTTTGAATGTGAAGCTCGTAGATGGGCGTTGGTTATTCGATTTGTCAGCTTCTGGCTTGTCGATGGATCACGATAATTTGAAAAGCCAGTTAACGACACCAGCTTCTGCCAAAGGACTGCCAGCTTCAATTCAATTTCAAACCGAAGGTCTGCTGGAATTGTCTGGGTCGAGTTATGAGCTGGTTCTTGTCCTCTTATCCGGTGAGGATCGCGTCAAGGGAGCCGGTGAGCTTGAGATATCGGTTGCGCTAAGCGCCACCGTGTCATCCAATTCGACGCGTCTGACGATCGCTACGAATCAACAGGAAAAGGATATCGCTATAAGTCCCCCGATCGATATCGTGGGGGGAACATTCGGCGTCAAATTCCCACTCACTGTCGAGCCACTCGTGAAAATTGAGGCTGGTGCGGAAGGCTTCAATGGCGCTTTTGAGCTTGCATCCCTGTTTGCGTTTGTATCTGGGAATTCATTGCTGAAGTTTGCGCTAAATAACAATCTGTTTAGCCTTGCAGGCCAGCGATTCATGTCTATCGAGTTGAGACCGCTCGGAAGTAGCGAGTCATTGTTTTCGATAGATGTGCGCTTGCCGATTAGTTCGCATTCAAACCAAGCACCACAAATTATTAAAACGCCTTCACCTATCCTGCTTACTGATGTTGAGTCGACGCTTTCATTAGCCTCATTGTTTTCTGATGCATTAGCGGACACTGTGACGTACAGTGTCAAAAGCGAATCAGACTCGGGCTACGAGCCGATTACGCAAGCAGAGGCTACCTTGAATAAGAGCTTTTGGTTTGAACGGATCGAACCCGACACTCAAGCTACATTCACGCTGCGAGCAACTGATCAATCGAATGCGGCCGCTGAGATTGATTTACAGGTAATACGCGCTATCCAGAACGAGTCGCCGGTAGCCTACGCCTTTGACTCAAATTTGCAAGTTGCCAATACCTGGCGTTACGGTGCACAGTATCACCGCAATGCGATCACTGAGGATTCCGATGCATTGCAGCTTGGTGATGTCATCTCCACATTAAAGTTTTTTTTGAAGTTACAGACCCCAACAGCTATGCAGCAGCGAGCTGCAGATTATGACGATGATGGTGATATCGATCTGTCCGATGTGATTGGTGCGCTGAAGGGGTTCTTGAATCTGCCGGGTAGTACGCCGACATGGGAGGTTTTTGACGCTGACGCCTCTGATGGTGTTGAGCTGGTTGGACTTCTGAATGGCGATATCGATGGCAGTTGGGGCATCAGCGCATGAGCGTAATTTGGCTGTTAAAACAATGTACAAAAAAACTCTAACCACTCATCATGCCGCTGCGACTGTTTTTCTGTGCCTAGCGCTTCAGGCTCAGGCTGGATCGTTCGATGCGCTGGTCGAGGCGTATCCTTCTGAATCGATCGGTCCTGGCTACATTGAGATCGGTGGTGATTTGTTTAACGATACGGTTGATATCCTTGGAATTAAATCGAGATTCGTGGGGGCCAACGCACCGGATGGCGAAGGTGACTATTCGGGCGTAACCGCTCGTTTTGGTCTGGCGATGAGTGACAACTTGTGGATTGATGGCGCCTACCAAAAGCGCCAGGTTAAATATGGCGGTTTTGATCTTAGGCCCGACTCCTACGATCTGGCCACACAGTGGACGCATCCCGTATCTGATTACTTCGGTGGTGTTCGTGCTACGTTCAACAGTAATCGCAGTGCTAGGATCACCGGCGCAGCTGATCTCTCGATAGTGGGTTTTAACGTCGATACGTTGACCCTCGACAGTGCGCAAGACAGCAGTACCGGTCTTCACTTGCTTTGGGGACAGGGTTTTGACGATTGGCGCTGGACCAGCTTCTTGGGGGTGTCGCGTGGATCGACGAATTTTCGCGCAGTAAGTGCTCGGATAGGCGCTGATAATCTAACTTACACCCCAGGTGGCGCGGATGCCATTTCAAGCGCCATTGATCAAGATGCAAACCTGAGTGCGCAGTTGGGTACGTTGCGGCACACCTTCACGAGAATGCAAGCGGGCGTTAATCTCGGTATCAATCGTGGCCCGTGGCGGTATCAAGCTGGTGTTGCGCTTGAGCGTGTCGATCGGCCCACTGTCTCCGCTTACCTCGCTTCCGTGGGAGATGCTCACTACAGCCAGAATCTGAAGCTGATTGCCAACGTGAGCTATGAAAATCTTGATGGTTTTTACGCTTACGTGCGCGGGCAATACATGTCCAAACAATTCCTATCCGATGTACCATTTCTCTACAACAGCATCACTGCGCAGCGCTTCAATCAGCCTTATGGCTACGTTTCGTTCGGTATAGGCCGTCGGTTTTGACCTTGCCCCAATCGGTTTTGTTATTGGACTCGATCGCCTTGATCGACGCGCATGCTGCGGGTTTTACCGTGGTGTCGGGGTCGCATGGTGGTGCGTCAGCAGCGAAATTTGTTTTGGATATCGGCATCCAGCCAAAAATCGTTTTTTATAACGATGCCGGTGGTGGCAAAGACGATGCGGGTATTGTGGCGTTGTCATTGTTGGCCGGTATTCGGGTGCCATGCGCCACCTACGCGCATACGTCGGCCCGAATCGGTGATGCGGCTGATGGCTATACCAATGGCATCGTCACGCATGTCAATGCCTTGGCGGCCGCCATGGGGGTACGGGTGGGGGATCGCGTGCGCGATGTCATCGCCGCGTGGCAAACTAACGACCCAACCCAAACCCCAAAGGAAACGCCATGTCCGTAAAACTTGCCGACGTTGCACAAGCCCTGTTGACTGCGCGTGCGAGCGGAGCCGTCGCGCCGACTGCCGCATTTGCCGATGCTGTTCCCGATGCACCGTCCGCGTATGCGGTACAAGCCCTGGTAGCCTCTGCGTTAGGCTGGCATGGTGATCAACCGGGGCGCCATTGGAAGTCGGGCGGTGCGGCGCGGGATGCCGTCATCACGCACGCTGCGTTACCGCCAAATGGCATTTGGCAAAGCCCTGCGGTCGCTGGTGACTGGCCGCTACACCTGCACGGGGTTGAAGCGGAAATAGCCATTCGATTGGGCTGCAATATAACGCCTGCGATGGCCGCGAAAGCCGATCAGGCCACGGCGCAAGCGTGGGTCAGTGATATGACGGTCGCGATTGAAGTCATAAATACCCACTGGGATCAGGGGTATGACACGCCCGCCTGGTTGAAGCTGGCGGATTTACAGGCGCATGGCGCGCTGGTATTGGGTGAATGGCAGCCTTGGCGTGACCTTGACTGGACGACCCAGCGCTTTGATATCAAAATAAACAGTATCGGGGTGGATACCCGTACAGGTACGCACCCGCTCGGTCACCCAACCTGGGGCTTGCCCGCGTTTGTTAGACACGCCACGCGCGAGGGGCACACTTTGGACGCCGGGTGCATTGTGACGACCGGATCGTGGAACGGTGTTTACCGAGCTGCCCCGGGCGACCATGTCGTGGTGTCCTTTGCGGACATTGGGGAGGCCAGCGTTCAATTTTGAATCCCGAATGATTCATTGGGGGGCTGCATGCAGCAACAACTGATTTCGAAATTCACCCGGCGCGTCGCCTTCGGTTTGCCCGGCGGTCAAAGCCTACCCGAGGATCCGGTCGCTTGGGCATTGAGCCAGTTGCGGAGCGTGCCCCCTATCGACATCCTTGAGCGTGACGGGACGCGCCGCGCTGACTTACCTGCGGACATGAAGCTACTGAGCGACATGGACGAGGTCATGCACGCGTTTGCGGACCATCAACGCATTGAGAAAGAGTCCTTTGAGAAAGCCAAGTCCCTGAGCCCGCGCGAGTACGAAGCCTATCGGGAGCGTAAGGTGGGGACCCCGTATTGGCGCTTAGAACATTGGAAAGAAGTCCAAGCGCGGGAGACTACCGCGCTGTTTGGCGGCGCGCCTGTGTTTGAGCGGTTTTGGCATTTTTGGACCAACCACTTCATGGTGGCGCCGGGGAACCAGAACAACGACACACTGATCGGCCCTTATCAGCGTGCGCTGCGCCCGCTGATGATGGGCAACTACCGCGAAATGCTGTGGCAGGCCGTTACACATCCCTCGATGCTGGTGTATTTGGATAACAACCGCAACACGGGGCCTCGTTCGAAAGCCGCCCGTGAAAAGTGGACCACCGACAGCATCAACGAAAACTTGGGGCGTGAGCTGCTTGAGCTGTTTACGATCAGCCCCAGCGCTGGTTACACGCAGCAAGACGTTGAGGGCACCACGCTGATCCTGACGGGATGGCGGGACATGAAACCAGACAAATGGCACAAGGGCCAGCGGCTGGGCACCTACTTTGATTTCGATCGCCACGAGCCCGGCTCACAAACCGTATTGGGTAAAAAATACACTGCGTTTTTTAAGCCGTCGGCGAAGCTTGAGGACCTGGTCACTGATTTGGCAAATCACCCGGCGACAGCCCGGCATCTGGCGCATAAGCTGTGTGTCTACTTTATCGACGATGACCCACCTGCCGAAGCCGTCGCGAAGGTAGAGGCGGCGTTCATCAACAGCAAGGGCGACTTACCGACCGTCCATCAAGCCGTCATTGCGGCCTGTTGGGAGACGATTGAGACGACACGAAAATTTGCATCGCCAGAGACCTGGTTCTTGCAGGTTCTGACCTTGGCGGGCGCCGAGCCACCGCGCACCATCCCATTGACGCGCGAGGTACGCGGCATCAAAACGCCCTACCTGCTGGGCGACCTGGGTCAAGAAATACCGCGCTGCCCACAGCCGAATGGGTGGCCTATACGCTCGATTGATTGGATATCCAAGGAAATGCTCGATCGCCGCCTGCGGGTGTTGAGTGTGATTGGCGGTGAAGAGCGACGCGCGGGTCGCAGTGTTGATATGCGGGTCAAAGTCACCATGGCGGCGCGGCGCGACCTATACCCCGATTCCCCGGCTTTACCGCTTTTCAAGCAGGCTGATATGTTCAATGATTTGCGACTGGGGTTGGTTGCCTTTTTCGCCAGTCCCGATATTTTGTGGAGCTGAGCCATGCAACGCAGAACATTCCTTTTAAAAACCGCAGGGTTAGCCACCCTCAGCTTTACCGGCATCCCCTCAACTTGGGCAAATGATGCCGCCGACACGCCACGGGTGCTGTATGTCCTGTTGCGTGGGGGTATGGACGGCTTGACAGCGGCCCCGCCGATTGGGGACCGTGACTACGACCAAATTCGTCCCACCATCGGCATTCAAAAGGCCTTGCGTTTGAACGCTGACTTTGGTCTGCACCCAGCGCTGGGTGCGTTGCACCGCCTGTGGGGCGAGGGGCATTTGGCGGTCGTGCACAGCACAGGGTTTGGCTACACGGGGCGCTCCCATTTTGAAGGGCAAGATGTGATGCAAACCGGCATCATGACCCCTTATGCCGTCAATTCAGGCTGGGTCGGGCGCGGCATGGAGCGTGCCACGATCGACAGCGGCGTTGCCATTTCCATTCCGATGCCGCTGATTCTGCGCGGTAATACGCGTGCGACAACCGATTTTCCCAATTGGATGCCGATGTTGCGCGCCACAGATACCGATGCCGTCAAAAAGCTTTGGGCCAATGAGCCGCTGTTGGCGCCGTTCACCGACGCTATTCAACTGGCCAACGACGGCATGCAAACACGCGGTATGGGAAAAGAGGCGTTTGAAGATGCGAAGTCCATGCGTGGGTTGGCACGAGTAGCCGCCGCACAAATGCGAGAGGACGGCGGCCCCCGTGTCGGCTTGATTGATATGCGTAATGGCTTCGATACCCATGCGAGCCAGGGTGCGGAGAAAGGCGGACACGCGGACCGTCTGAGGGATCTTGACACCCTGGTCGCCTCTTTCAAGGAGGCCATGGGTGAGCGCTGGGCGCACAGTTTGGTTGTCACCGTAACTGAGTTTGGTCGCACAGCGGCAGAAAACGGCACAACAGGCACGGACCATGGCGTCGGTACTTGCTGCTTCCTTGCGGGTGGTTTGGTGACCGAATCCAAGGTGTACGCCGATTGGCGCGGTCTTGAAAAGCGCGCCCTGTTTGAAGAGCGCGACTTACCCGCAACCATTGACATCAACGCGGTCTACGCCAAAGTCTTGGAGCGGTCACTGGCGCTGTCGCCCACACAAATCACCTCTGGCGGCGTTTTGGATTTCAAACCGCACCCCGCGTTGAATGGGCTGTTTGGCCTCGGTTAGGGGGCTGGCTGAAGTTGATTCATTGCCGGGGCTTGTCGAAATCAATCGCATGCCTATAATCAACCCATAATTAGCCTCACTTTTAATGGCTATATGGTTGATTTATATTGAAAATGATTGATAAGCCTGTGACGTTTAGGCGTTTGATAACCCTCGCCGTGGTAGCCATCGGGGTGCCGCTGTCTGGTTGCGGCGCCTTGTTGACCGCCCCGGCGACGATTGCCAGCTTGGCGGTATGGGGCACCACCGGTAAAACCCCATCAGACCACGCGGTCAGTGGCGTGGCCGGTCAAGACTGCTCGATGTTCCGCGCATTGGACAGCCAAAGTGTGTGCGTCAGCGCGACGACTAAACGCGCTGAAATCGTCAACCTCAACACCCCCGTCACCAACGCTGCCGTATTGCGCTAAAAGTAGCGTATTGCGTAAAACGCCTGGCCTAGAATCTCGCGCCAAGCGGTTTCGAACTTGTCTAGTGCCTCTCCTGAGGGGAACCACAGCTTGGGTTCGAGAGCACCCGCCGCGTTTCGAAAATCCACCGCATACGGCACCACTGAGAGCCCGGCGCGCGCAAACAGGCTTTGCGCCCGAGTCATGTGAAACGCCGAGGTCACCAATAGGACGCGTGGTTGCGTGTTCTCATGGCGGCTTGCAAGCCATTGTTTAATTGCCTCGGCCTCTTGCGCGGTATTTTCTACGTCGGTCGTCAGGTAGATCTGACTGGGGTTGACGCCTCGCGCAATCGCCCGTGACCTCAACACCGAACCTTCCGTTTCATCCGTGACTGACCAGGGTAAACGACCACCTGTAAACGCAATCACTGGCGCTTTGCCAAGCTGCATCAGGGTGATGCCAGCTTCAAATCGATCCGCAGCATCGCCCCACTCTGGCACGGTACCGCCTTGCGCTGTTGCGACGTCTCGGATCATGCCACTCAGCACCACGATCGCGTCGACGGGCGGCACCTGATCGGGGGCCTGATGCAGTCGGCCACGCTCTGCGAACGCCATCATGTGGTTGGCAACAAAAGCGTTTGATGAGAGACCCAGAAGCAACAGCGCGAGTAGGGCGAGGGCACGCCGCTTGAAGAGCAAGCTGGCAACCAGCAAAGCCGCGACGATTGTGGTGGGCATCAACAGAGCCGGCAAGATTTTGAACCAATAAATCATGCGTTGCATGATAAGCGGTTGGGGCTCCGTGCCACTGCGGTTAAATTTTTACCATGTGACATTGGCACCGAAATAGCCACGCTTGAGGTGCCATAATATTGGGTATGCCTCGGTGGTGAAATTGGTAGACACAACGGACTTAAAATCCGTCGCTTCGTTCATAGCGGGCGTGCCGGTTCGATTCCGGCCCGAGGCACCAAATCAGGCCCATTAAGCCAACCCTTGAAAAGCACTCCCAAAAGGAGTGCTTTTTTAATTGACCAATCGATAGCTGGGTTTAACAAGACACGCGCGATATACGTAAAACTGAGTGCCAAGACGTTCGTTACCGCTCATTTTCACTTCATCCTCGCATTGCACTGAGTCGGCTCGCAAGCGGTGTTGATCAGCCGTAGCGCCAGCGACCACAACTTGCTTTGGATCAAACAGAGGACGGTTGGTGTTATCCGCTGGGAGCGTGGCGCAGGCACTGATGGTTGTTGCGCAGAACATTGACGCAAACAAATTGAACTTCATACAAATGACATGCACGCTGGCATCGTATTGGTGTACTCAGATATCGGTACAGCCGTCGATAATGGTTGCAGCGCCGACATCGACCCGCTTTCGTGCCAGTTGGGGCAGGGGTCCAACTCTGAGGGCGATAAGTCGCTTCGAAAATCGACGCAGGCCATCTAACGATGATTACCGTGAATTGCGCCCTAGTAATGCCTATTTTGATAACAAAAATTAATACTATTTTGTTATTAATTTAATAATTTGTGGTCTCTATTAATTAAGCAATTTCTATATTTAAATAAAATAGTTTGCTTTGATTTTATCCCGCCGAGGGAAGCCTCGGTAGAACAGTCTTTGATGTCTTTGGCCATGATTTCATCAGCGTTGTTGCCGGGTTTTGGTCGTACGTAGACCGACGAAAAGTCCACGTTGTTTCCGGCTCCGAGTGCAGTGCCGGCGATGGCGCTGGAGAGCAAGCCAGCTACGAGGGTTTTATGTATGTATCTCATAAAATATGAAAATATTATGAAAAGAATAACTATAAGGGAAATATGTATTTTCTGCTGTCGAAATTTTCAACCAGCTTTCGGCCTACGCCGCGCATCGGGTTTTCCCAAGTGGGACGGCGGTATGATGTTGCTCAACACGTATTCAAGGTGGAAGGTTGTTGTTTATGGCTCGTTATCAAGCGCCGTTTGAAATTCATGTTCACGGGGATGTGGTGCTCAGTCCTAATGCGACAGTCGAGCAAGTACAAGAGGCATTGATGCCTTTGTGGAAGTACAGTGGCGCCGATTCCTTTTTAGCGGGTGCTGCCAGCAGCTACGAGGAGGAGCCGGGTTTGTATTTCGACCCCATCGCGCACAAGCTGCAAATATGCTGGACGGTGGCGGGCGATGAGGATTTTCGCCAAGCCATCGAAGACACCTGCATGGGCCTCAACGACATTGCCGAGCGAGGGGCTGCCATTGAGGTCTCTTTCTACGACACCGAGTTTGATGACGAAGAGGGCGCAGGGCGCGGCCCAGAGGGGGAGTCGCGAGACGACTTTTTAATGTGTTTCGTGGGCCCTACGCCGCTGGCTATCATGGAAATTCAGCGAGATATGCTGGTGCAGGATGTGGTTCATGTAATGGAGCGTCACTTCGATGCATCCGAGCTGAGCCCCATCGTTGGCGTGATCGACGCGCTGTTCCAGCAGCGCTTTAACGACCTCGAAACCTCCATGCAGATTGGCCGCCCACCGCGCGGTGGCTCAGGGCATGGCGCGGGTGGACGCAAACCGCGTCACCTGCACTGAACCGCCAGTCAGAGCGTACACGCATGAAGCCGCAAGCCCGCCTGCCAGGAGTCGCCAAGCGCGAGGTATTCGGTTGGGCGATGTACGACTTCGCCAATTCGGGCTTCACGACTGTCGTGATCACGGCGGTTTTTTCAGCTTATTTTGTCGGTGCCGTCGCGCAAGGTGCGCCATGGGGCGCCTTTGCATGGACAGCTACTTTGGGCGTGTCATATGCCTTAGTCATGTTGACCATGCCCGCGCTCGGCGCCTGGGCTGATTTACGCGCTGCCAAGAAACGACTGTTGGCGGTGGTAACGGCGCTGTGTGTTTTGACCACAGCTGCGCTTGCATTGGTAGGCCCAGGAGACTTGTGGCTGGCCATTGTGCTGCTGATTTTGGCGAATACAACCTACAGCTGGGGCGAGTCCACGTCCTATGCTTTTTTGCCTGAAATCGCAACACCCGAAGCAATTGGCAAGGTCAGCGGCTGGGGCTGGGGCCTGGGTTATGCCGGCGGAATGCTGACCCTGGGTCTGTGCCTCGCCTACGTGCTGAGCGCCCAAGCGCGGGGCGAGACGGCGGGCGATTTTGTACCAGTCACTATGTTGATCACCGCAGGGATGTATGGCGCTGCTTCGCTCTTCACTTTCGCTTTACTGAAGGAGCGCGCCGAGCCTCGAATAGCGGTCGCTCAGGCGTCGGGCGTGCGAGCCTCTTTGGCTCGACTGCGGTCGACGTGGCAGGCTTCGCGCCAGTATCGCGATTTCTCTTGGTTACTGACCAGCGCGTTTTTCTATCAAGGTGGTGTTGCGGTGGCGATCACTTTGGCCGCTATTTATGCCCAACAGGTTATTGGTTTTCAGGCCGATGAGGTCATGATTTTGGTGTTCGTGATCAATGCGGCGGCAATGGCTGGCGCGCTGGCATTTGGCTATGTGCAAGACCGCATCGGTCACCGACTCACCTTGGCTGTGACGTTGGTGGGATGGGCAGTCACCTGCGTTTGGGCCGGGTTGGCCACCGACAAAGCCACCTTCTGGGGCGCGGCTTGGTTGGCCGGTATTTGTATGGGCTCTAGTCAGTCCAGTGGGCGTGCGATGGCGGGTTTACTGGCGCCAGCGCACCAACTGGCCGAGTTCTATGGGCTCTGGTCTTTCGCAACCCGATTGGCAGCGATTGCTGGTCCGGTCATGTATGGCGCCATCACATGGGCGACCGAGGGTGATCAGCGCACCGCCATCTTTGCCACCACAGCCCTGTTCGTGGCAGGACTGCTTTGCCTGATACCGCTCGACATGGCACGGGGTCGCCATGCCGCACAAGCCACTAACGACTAACCAGTCGTCAGGCTGGCACTACCGGAATCGACTTGAATTCGCCTGAGGCAATCCGCTTTTGCCACTCGGCCGGTCCGGTGTTGTGCACGCTGGTGCCGCCTGCATCAACTGCTACGGTGACCGGCATGTCTTCGATGTCGAACTCGTAGATGGCCTCCATCCCCAGATCCGCAAACGCTACAACCTTCGATGCCTTGATGGCCTTTGATACCAAGTAGGCCGCACCACCAACCGCCATGAGGTAGGCGCTTTGGTGTTTTTGGATGGCTTCAATCGCTGCGGGGCCGCGTTCGGCTTTACCGACCATGGCAATCAAGCCCGTTTGGGCCAACATCATCTCGGTGAACTTGTCCATCCGGGTCGAGGTGGTCGGGCCCGCTGGACCGACGACCTCGTCGCCAACTGGATCAACGGGGCCCACGTAGTAGATCACGCGGTTTTTAAAGTCAACCGGCAGCGGCTCGCCTTTTGCCAACATGTCGCTGATGCGTTTGTGCGCCGCATCGCGGCCCGTGAGCATTTTGCCGTTGAGCAAAAGGGTTTGGCCGGGCTTCCAGCTTGCGACTTCTTCCTTCGTCAAGGTATTCAAATCGACCCGCTTACTTTGTTGCGTGTTGGGCATCCAATTGACCTTGGGCCAGGTGTCTAAACTCGGTGGCGTCAGGTAGACCGGGCCCGAGCCGTCCATGACGAAATGCGCGTGGCGTGTGGCGGCGCAATTGGGAATCATGGCCACAGGCTTGCTGGCAGCGTGGGTGGGATACTGCTTGATTTTCACGTCAAGCACCGTGGTGAGGCCGCCCAAACCCTGCGCGCCAATGCCCAATGCATTGACTTTCTCGTAGAGTTCCAAACGGAGCTCTTCGACGGGGGTCAGTACCTGGCCTTTACTGGATTTTTCCAGCAATTCGTACATGTCCAAATCCTCCATCAGGGACTCTTTGGCACTCAGCATGGCTTTCTCAGCGGTCCCGCCAATACCAATGCCCAGCATGCCGGGTGGGCACCAACCTGCCCCCATGGTGGGCACTGTTTTCAGGACCCAGTCGACCAAGGAGTCGCTGGGGTTGAGCATGACCAATTTCGATTTGTTCTCGCTGCCGCCACCCTTCGCGGAGACGATGACGTCCAGCGTAG
>Ga0102891_1000629_pt1 | contig 12619 bp, 9 predicted proteins | sample Colrivmet1552A02_FD_84503 | JGI IMG/M metagenome (GOLD analysis project Ga0102891, IMG submission 84503) | Estuarine microbial communities from the Columbia River estuary - metaG 1552A-02 | ecosystem: Environmental > Aquatic > Marine > Intertidal zone > Estuary | place: USA: Columbia River...
GTACGCAAAATGCGCTTCAATTCAGGGCCACTGAGTTGCGTCACGTCGGCAACGGCTTGCGCCAACGCAATTTGAATTTCCGCCAAAGGGGGAATCGGCACCCACAAGGGCAACTCTTCATCTAAAACATGGTCTTCACGCACATAGCCGTGGGCTAACACATAGTCGCCCAATGCCTGGCTGTTACGCAGGCCTGCACAATGACCCAGCATGATCCACGCGTAGGGCCGTAACACCGCGATGTGGTCGGTCATGGTTTTGGCGTTGGATGGACCAACGCCAATGTTGACCATCGTGATACCACCGCGATCCGCGCGGACCAAGTGGTAAGCCGACATCTGTGGCGCACGCGGTGGCGGTTGACCCGGTAAGCCCTGCACCGCTTCTTGTAGGCAGGCGGCGTCGGCATCACTCAAGTTGACGCGGGGGGTGAGCACGTTGCCGGGCTCGATGAGTCCGATGTAGGCGCTGTTGCGGTCGGCCATCAGGGCTTTGCCTAATGCGACAAATTCGTCAATGTAGAACTGGTAATTCGTTAACAGTACAAAGTTTTGAAACGCGTGCGGTGAGGTACCCGTGTAGTGGCGCAAGCGGTGCAGCGAATAGTCCACCCGTGGTGCCGTGAATAACGCCAGCGGCTTCGCAGCCTCTGGCAGCATGTCGTGGTCACCGTTTGCAATGGCGTCATCCATGGCCATCAGGTCAGGCAGGTCAAACACATCGGGCATCCGTGCACGGCGGCTGGGGGGCAGCTGGCCTTCGATGTGATCGTTTTCAGCGAGTGAAAAATGCACCGGAATAGGCGTGTCACTGACACCAACTTCCAATGCGACGCCGTGGTTTTGCAACAGCAATTCAAACTGTTGGCCGTAATACGATGCAAATAAATCTGGGCGTGTCAGCGTGGTTTCGAACACACCCGCACCACTGACGAAGCCATAAGAAAGCGTTTTGTTGGCGCCCTCCGAGTGCGCCACGCTGATGGTGCGCAAGCGAATGAACGGATAGAACGCGCGCACCCGAGTCGGTGTGCGGGGGGCGGTATCCGTGGCATCCACAAACGACTGCAAGCCGGCTCGCAGGTAGGCAACCCCTGCATCGTAGATGGCTTGCACGCGGGCTAAGGCCTGCGTTGCTTCATGAAAAGTCTCGGTGCTGAAAGCGGTTTGTGGATGCGTTTGCATGGATCGGTGTTTGAATCAGTAGGTGTAGACGCCACGTCCCGTCTTGCGGCCCAAATAGCCAGCGGCGACCATTTCCTTCAGAAGGGGGCAGGGGCGGTATTTGCTGTCGTTGGTCTCTGCCATGTAGACATTCATGACGGCCAGGCAAACGTCCAAGCCGATCATGTCGGCCAGCGCCAGGGGACCGATGGGATGGTTACAGCCCAACTTCATGCCCTCATCAATCGCCTCGGGGGTGGCTAAACCTTCGGACAATACAAAGAATGCCTCGTTGATCATGGGGACCAGGATGCGATTCACCACAAAGCCCGGGGCATTTTTAACGGTGATGGGCGTCTTACCCAGTGCGACGGCCAAGGCATGGACGGCATCGTGTGTCGCGTCGCTGGTTTGCAAGCCGCGAATGATTTCAACCAACGCCATCATGGGCACGGGGTTGAAGAAATGCATGCCGATAAATTGGCTGGGTCGGCTCGTTGCAGCGGCCAGTTTGGTAATGGAAATCGAGCTGGTGTTGCTGGCGATGAGCGTATCCGCAGGCAGCAGTTGGTCGAGTTGTTGCAGGATTTGAACCTTTAACGTTTCGTTCTCGGTGGCAGCCTCGATGACCAATTGGCTCCCAACCAAAGCACGCATCTCGGTGCTGGTCTTGATCCGCGCGAGCGCTGCCGTTTTTTGGTCTGCCGTGAGTTTTTCTTTTTTAATCAGACGATCTAAGCTGCCGCTAACAGTGGCCAAACCCTTATCGACGGCGGCTTGGTTGATGTCAACCATCACGACATCGATGCCACAGGTTGCACAGGCCTGCGCAATACCATTGCCCATGGTGCCCGCGCCGATGATGCCGACGGTTTGAATACTTTGCATGCTTTAATCTCCGGAAAAAGAGGGGGTGGGTAATTCGTGACTTGCCGTTTAGAAAACAGCCCTTTATATTGATTATTGTGCCTGATCGTCGTGTCGTTGCGCTGACACGGGACACCTGACGCACCAGTGGTATGAAACCCTTGAGTAACCCATCTATAGCTGAATTTATTGTGGTTGGCGGCGGTTCTGCCGGCGCTGTGCTGGCAGCACGTTTAAGTGAAGACCCCCATCACCACGTGATCTTGCTCGAAGCAGGCGCGGAAACTGCAAGCCCGTTGGTTGATTGCCCAGCGGGACTGCCAGGCCTCGCCCTTACACGCGCATTCAATTGGGCTTTGCAAACAGAACCACAGCCTGGGCTGAATAACCGGCGCGGTTACCAACCCCGTGGCAAAGGCCTCGGGGGTTCCAGTGCGATCAACGCCATGATTTATGTTCGTGGTCATCCCCTTGATTACGATGGCTGGGCGGCGATGGGTAACCAAGGGTGGTCGTATGCCGAGGTCTTACCGTATTTCAAGCGTGCCGAGGACAACGCGCGCGGCGCTGATGCCTGGCATGGGACGGGCGGCCCCCTCCATGTCATGGACCTGATGGCGCCCAACCCGTTCAGCAGTCGATTTGTTGAAGCGGCGGGTCAAGCGGGTATCCCCGCCACGCGCGACTTTAACGGTGCCCAGCCCATGGGCGCGGGTCTCTACCAAGTGACGCACAAAGCAGGGGAGCGCCACAGCTTAGCCAAGGCCTACCTGACGCCGACCGTGCGCGCTCGAAAAAACCTGCAAATCATCACCAACGCCCTAGTCGATCGCGTGTTGTTTGAAGGGACGCGTGCCATTGGCGTGCGCTATGTCGTCGGCGGGGTGGGGTTCGACGTGCGGGCCACCAAGGAGGTGGTCTTGTGTGCGGGGACGTTCCACTCACCCGCGATACTGCTGCGCTCTGGTGTGGGGCCGGCCAGTGATTTGCAAGACCAAGTGATTGGTGTGGTGGCCAACCGGCCCGGCGTTGGTGCGCATTTGCAAGACCATGTGGACGCCATCCAAACGGTCGCTGCGCCGCAGCTCAAAGACTTAATGGGGGTGTCGCTCGGCAAGATGCCGGCCTTGCTCAAGGGTGCGTGGCAATGGCATCGTGCGCGACGCGGTTTGTTGACCACCAACTACGCAGAGGCGGGTGCCTTTATTCACTCAACCCCCGCCGAGACGATCCCCGATTTACAACTGCATTTTGTGACCGGCATGTTGAAAGACCATGGCCGCGCACTCACGTGGGGGCTGGGCTACTCGTGTCATGTGTGCGTGCTACGGCCCAAAAGCCAAGGCCGTGTGTGGTTACGGGATGCCTATCCACAAACCGCGCCGCGAATTGACCCGGCATTTTTATCGGATGCAGATGACCTGAAGCGACTTATTAAGGGGTTTCGTTGGATGCAGAAAATTCTCACGCAACCGGCCTTGAGTCATTACGGCGGACGGTTTTTGACGCCAGTCAATGAAGACTCCAGCGACGACGATATCGCGGCCCATTTACGCGCCAACAGTGACACCATCTATCACCCAGTCGGGACTTGCCGCATGGGTGATGGGGCGCTGGATGTGGTCGATGACCAGTTGCGCGTCTATGGCGTTCATGGCTTGCGCGTAGCGGACGCGTCGATCATGCCGCGATTGGTCGGGGGCAATACCAACGCCCCCACCGTCATGATCGCGGAGAAAGCCAGTGACCTGATGCGTGGCTTAAGCGCTTTGCCAGCCGAGTCGCTTGGCTAGCCACAAGCCGCTCAAGGGCATCACCAAACCCAACACGATTACGGTCAGCAGCAAGGGTGTGAGCTCGCTGTAGTTGGCCGCCGTCTGAACCACTTGGGTCGCGGGGTCCTTGACCTCGCGGGTGATCGTGAACCACTGGTTGACGTACTTGGTCCCTAACTGCCCCGCAGACAGCGCCAAATTGGTGAAGCTGGCCATGACGGCAAAATACGTTGCTTTGAGGTTGCTCGGCGCGGCGTTGGCAATCCAAGCCAGCATGGGAATCATGGCGATTTGACCCAATGGCGACTCCAATGCGGTATCGACCAAGGCGATGAATCGGGCATCCACCACGCCACCCGTGACTTGCGCGGTCCAGACGTGCATGCCCATGCTCATGCCGAGTGTTGGCAGGCTCAACACAAAGCCCGCGAGTGTCAGGAATCCAATCACATAGGTGATGGGACGTTCTGCCATGAAGCGGCGAAACGCGAACATACCGAACAGCGTGAGTGTGCTGCCGATCAGCGACAACACCGAGAAAAATTGGCCATCGAATTTCAACTCATCGATCATCCACCAACTGACACCTGGCCCCGTGCTTGGCGTGGCGCGAAACAAAAAGATGACCACGGCGGTACCCACCAAGGTCTGGCGTGCGCGGGGGTCTAAATCAGCGACCAAGCGTTTCATGAGCCACAGAATGATGGCTGTCGACCCTAAAAATATCGCCTCTTGGCTGTAGGTCCAATCGGACATGCCCAGCGTCAAAGTGAGTGCAACGAAGACCAAACTGCCCCCTAAGATCCACCAGTTGGGCGTGGTCTTCTCAAGTGCCGGACGAAGGCGCGAAAGGGCCTCGGCTCGACTCAAGCCGCTGCGCACCAGTGTGTCGACTTGGCGCTGGTGAATCAGGGCCGCACTGACCAATCCCATGACCGAGACCACGGGAATTACCAGTGCCATCAGGTAAACGTTGCGATACAGCACCAGCTTCTCCGCAGCCGGCAAAGCATCGCTGCCTTTAAAGACCCACAAGTTAATCAGTGCCACCAGGACGGTACCGCCAATGATGGCCACGCGACCCAACGTTTGCATGGTGGTGTGCATACGCTTGAGTTGATCGCGTGGTGTCGGCTGCCCCCGGCTGTCGACATTCGGCACAGCCTCCACCGTCATCGCATCTGCCACGACGTCTTGGAGTACGTAACCCACCGGACTCAACAAAGCCGCCAACACGTACCACGCATTCAAGCTCCACAGCGAGGCCATCCACTCGCGGTTGCCGATCAGCGCTGCCATGATGAGTAGGCTGGTCGCAATGAGCGCCGCGCCCAATATGACCAGCCACGCTTTGAAGCGCCAGATCAGGTCAACCAAGTGACCGATGGGCATTTTGAGGGACCATGGCACAAAGGCCCAAAAGCCCAACGCGGCTAAGAATTCCGCTGACAGACCCAAGTAGTCCTTGACAAAAAACGTCCCCACAATACCCGTGAGGCCCTGGATACCGGCGGCGACATAAACCATCAGCGGCGGCAAATAAGACCACCGCATATCGCGCGCCAAGGCTTGGATATTTTCGGAAAACCAACGGTTGATGGCTTGCATGTCGTGTCTCCAATCTCTTCCTATTTTGCCTTGCGAAAGCGCTGGTAATAATATGAGTGTTAACTTATATTTAGGGTTATGCGTACGGCTTGTGCGCACGCATTGAACGCCCTTGTGGGCAGGAGTTTTGGTATGTCAGCACTTAAGGTGAATTGGTCCCGTCAGCTCTGGCACGCGATTTGTGTCGCTGCTGCATCGCTGACGTGCGTTGCAGCCGTGGCGCAAACGGTGCCGCCCATGGAGCCAATTCGAGTGAGCGAGAACAGCTACTACGTGCAGGGCTTGGCAGCGCTGGGAAGTCCAAAAAACCAAAACTTCATCAGCAATGCAGGTTTCGTGATTGCCAAAGAAGGGGTGGTGGTGGTGGATGCATTGGGTTCGCCCGCATTGGCGGCGCGCTTGGTCCAGGCGATAGCGAAGATCACGCCTAAACCCATCACCCATGTCGTGGTCACGCATTACCACGCCGATCACATTTATGGTTTGCAAACGTTCAAGGCGTTGGGCGCGCAAATCATTGCACACGATGCCGCCAGGGAGTACATCTACTCCGACACCGCTCGATTACGCCTTGAGGCGTCGCGCGTGGATTTGGCGCCATGGATCGATGACAAAACCGCGATTACCCAGCCTGACCAATGGGTCAAAGGCGGCGAAACGCTTAAGCTGGCGGGTACTGATTTTTATTTGGCGCTGGTCGGCCCCTCACACACGCCGGAGGATTTGGCGGTCTGGGTGCCGTCCGAGCGGGTGTTGTTCTCCGGCGACCTGATTTTTAACGGGCGCTTGCCTTTTGTGGGCAAGGCAGACAGCAGTCATTGGATCAAGGCCCTTGACACGATGCTGTCATTTGACGCCATTGCAGTCGTCCCAGGGCACGGCCGTTGGTCAGATAACCCCAAGGCGGACATTTCGTTGATGCGGGATTACCTCAGTTACTTGCGTCAATCCATGGGCACCGCAGTGGAAAATTTGACGCCGTTTGATGAGGCTTACGACGCGACGGATTGGGGCCGTTTTCAATCGGTCCCCATGTTTAAATTTGCCAACCGCATGAATGCGTATAACACCTACCTGTTGATGGAAAACGAGGGCTTGCGCGCCAAATGACCGCAATCAAACGCGGCGCAATTGGGGTTTTTGACTCGGGGTTGGGCGGTCTGTCCACGTTGCATGCGATTCGCGACGCCTATCCGCATGAGCACTTGGTGTATGTGGCTGATTCAGGCCATGCACCTTATGGGAATCAATCTGCCGAAGCCATCATTGCGCGCGCGACTCGCATCACCCAGTTCTTGCTTGATCAGTCGTGTAAAGCGGTGGTGGTGGCGTGTAACACCGCCAGCGTGGTGGCTTTGCCCGCCTTGCGAGCGATGACGGCGATACCCATCATCGGGATGGAGCCCGCCATTAAACCCGCAGCGTTGGCCACCAAAACCGGTGTTATTGGCGTGTTAGCGACCCAGCGAACGGTTGACAGTGCCGCCGTCCAGCGACTCATTGCAACCCATGCCGCACACGTGCGGGTGGTGTTACAAGCCTGTCCCGGGTTGGTGGAGCGCGTTGAAGCGGGCGCGTTGGACGATGCTGAAACCATGGGCTTGCTTCGAAAATACGTCGCACCCATTCAAGACGCTGGCGCGGATCAGGTGGTGCTGGGCTGCACGCACTACTATTTTTTACGCGCCTCAATCGAGCGTTTGTTGGGTCCTGCGGTGACCGTACTGGAACCGGCCAAGGCCATTGCCCGTCAACTGGGCGAGCGGTCGCACTTGGTACCTGGTTTGCGCGAGGGCGATGCGCATGGCGGCTTCAGCTTCTTCAGCTCAGCCACTGATTTGATGGCGGCAACGACGGTGATGGCCCGTCTGTGGGGCATCCCGATTCAGCCGAGTGTGCAGCGCTGTCCGGTTTAAAGCCACCGCCGCCATTTGGCGATGACTAAACCGCCGATTACCACGCAGACCATCGCGGCCAATACGGCGAAGTAGCCGTACTGCCATTGCAGTTCTGGCATATTGGCGAAGTTCATGCCATAGATGCCTGCAATCAAGGTGAGCGGTAAAAAAATCACGGTGAAAGCCGTGAAGATTTTCATGATCTGGTTGAGTTTGTGGGAGCTGATGGAAAGGTAGCCATTGATCAAATCATCAGCCAACTCTTGATACAAATGGGATAGGTTGTTGACCCGCTCAAAGTGTTCCATCACGTCGTTCATCTCATGGCTCACGTCAGCAGCCAATGGCGTTGTGACGCCTGATGTTTCCTCAACCCCCTCTCGCCAATCTCTCACCGTATTGCAGTGGTAGATCTGCGTGCGGTGCATTTTCTTGAGCATGGTTTTGGTGCTGATGAGCTCGGCCAACATGCTGTCACTGCCAGCGACCACGATGTCGGACTCGAGTGTTTCCAGTCGTTCTTCAGTGGCCATCAAGATGGGAATGTAGCGGTCGGCCACTGCGCGCAGGACGCGGCAGCTCAGTCGTATGCTGCCGATGTTCAGGTCAATGTCCTGGCGCTGCACGCGTTGCCATGTCTCGTCAATGCTTCGCGAGGGTTTGCTGTGAACCGTCACCAACAGGCCATCGGCAATAAAAAACGCCAATTGGTTGGTGAGGTGTTCAAGTGCCTCGGCTTGGGCATCCAAGCCGCGCATGATGAGCAGGGCATGGTCGGCGAAGAATTCGATTTTTGGCGGGTGCTTGTCGCGCAGGGCATCTGATATCGCCAGCGGATGAAACACAAAATCATCGCTCAACCATCGCTGGGTTGCGGCCATGTCTTGTGAGAGGATATCCACCCACAAAAAGCCGCCATCCCGACGCCATGCCGCCACTGCCTTACCGTCGCCGAATGTAACGGCTGCGGCGGTTGGGGCTTGGTAGGCGGTACGGATAGACATGGCTTACATGTTGCGTCGATACTGTCCGCCGACTTCGAACAGGGCGTCGGTGATTTGACCCAGCGAGCAGACGCGTACCGCTTCCATCAACACTTCGAAAACGTTGTGGTTGTCTATTACGGCTTGGCGCAGACGTGCCAGTGCGGCGGGCGCGGTGTCCGCGTGACGCGCATGGAAGGCTTGTAAACGGGCGAGCTGGCTTCGCTTTTCTTCCTCGGTGGATCGCGCCAGTTCGAGTGCGTCTGGCACGGGGTCACCGTTTGGATTGCGGAAGGTGTTCACGCCAATGATGGGCAGTTCACCGGTGTGCTTTCGCATCTCGTAGGTCATGCTCTCGTCTTGAATCTTGCCGCGCTGATAGCCTGTCTCCATCGCGCCCAAGACGCCGCCGCGCTCGGCGATACGGTCGAACTCTTGCAAGACAGCTTCTTCGAGGAGCTCGGTCAGTTCTTCAATGATGAAACTGCCTTGACTGGGGTTTTCATTTTTCGCCAAGCCCCACTCGCGGTTGATGATGAGCTGAATGGCCATGGCACGGCGCACCGATTCTTCGGTCGGCGTGGTGATGGCCTCATCAAAGGCGTTGGTGTGCAAGCTGTTGCAGTTGTCGTAGATCGCAATCAGGGCTTGCAGTGTGGTGCGAATGTCATTGAACTGAATTTCCTGCGCGTGCAGGCTGCGGCCGCTGGTTTGGATGTGGTACTTCAGCTTTTGACTGCGTTCATTGGCACCATATTTTTCGCGCATGGTTACCGCCCAAATGCGGCGCGCGACTCGGCCCAGCACGGTGTACTCGGGGTCCATTCCGTTGCTGAAGAAGAACGACAGGTTGGGCGCAAAGTCATCGATGTGCATGCCGCGGGCTAAATAAGCCTCGACAAACGTGAAGCCGTTGGACAGCGTGAGTGCGAGTTGCGAAATCGGGTTGGCACCGGCTTCAGCGATGTGGTAACCGCTGATGGATACCGAGTAAAAGTTGCGCACATCGTTGGCGACGAAGTAGGCCGCTACGTCACCCATGACCTTGAGGCTGAACTCGGTTGAAAAGATGCAGGTGTTTTGCCCTTGATCTTCTTTCAAGATGTCGGCTTGGACCGTGCCGCGCACATTGGCCAGCACCCACGCGCGCAGCTTCGTCGTCTCTTCAGCGTTGGGGTCGCGCCCGTTATCGGCTTTAAATTTATCGATCGCTTGGTCAATGGCGGTGTTCATGAACATCGCCAAAATGGTGGGCGCAGGACCATTGATGGTCATGGAGACGCTGGTCGTTGGGCTGCACAAATCGAAGCCGTCGTACAAGACCTTCATGTCGTCAAGGGTGGCAATCGAGACGCCCGAGTTACCTACCTTGCCGTAGATGTCAGGTCGTAAGTCAGGATCGTTGCCGTACAGGGTGACCGAATCAAATGCCGTCGATAACCGTTTGGCGGGCATGCCTTCCGATAGCAATTTAAAGCGGCGGTTTGTGCGGAAGGGGTCTCCTTCACCAGCAAACATCCGCGTGGGGTCCTCGCCTTCGCGCTTGAACGCAAAGGTACCCGCGGTGTATGGGAAGTTACCGGGCACGTTCTCCAGCATCAGCCACTGCAATAACTCGCCATGGTCTTCGTATTTGGGGAGGCTAACTTTGCGTACCACCGTGCCCGACAGGCTGGTGGTGGTGAGTTGGGTACGAATTTCTTTGTCACGCACTTTGACGACAAATTCGTCAGCGCTGTAGGCTTCGCGCATGGCTGGCCATTGGGCCAGCAACGCACGGCCTTCCGCGCTGAGTTGCGCGGTGCGTTTCTCGGCCAGATCGATCGCGGCTTCGGCTGCTTTGGCGCGCTCTGGTTTGTCTTGAGTCAGCATCCAGGCCGCGGCATTGAGTTGCTGTGCCTCCCGCGCGAGTTTGGCCTCTTGGCGCACACGCGCTTTGTATTTGCGCACCGTTTCCGAAATCTCCGCCAAGTAACGCACCCGGGCAGCCGGCACGATGGGGGTCTGGTTGGAGCTGTAGCGGACCTGTGCCATGGGCAGCAGACCATCGCTTTTCGGGAGGGGCATACCCTTGTCGTGCAAGACGGGGCGGATCGCTTGGTACAGGGCGGTCACGCCATCGTCATTGAAACGCGCAGCCATGGTGCCGAAGACGGGCATGTCTTCGTATCGGCTCTGGAAGTCTTCGCGGTTGCGTAACACCTGTTTGGCCACATCCCGCAGTGCATCCGCAGCTCCTTTGCGATCAAATTTATTGATCGCCACAAAGGCAGCGAAATCGAGCATGTCGATTTTTTCAAGTTGGCTGGCGGCACCAAACTCGGGTGTCATGACGTACATCGGAATATCGACATGGGGCACGATGGCCGCATCGCCTTGGCCGATACCCGAGGTCTCGACAATGACCAAATCAAACCCTGCGGCTTTGCAACTGGCGATGACGTCGGGCAGCGCCGCGCTGATTTCCGAGCCGAATTCCCGCGTAGCCAACGACCGCATGAAGACCCGCTGGCCGTTGCGCCATGGGGTGATGGCGTTCATACGGATGCGGTCACCCAGCAAGGCGCCGCCACTCTTGCGTCGGCTGGGGTCGATTGACACCACGGCAATGCGCAGTTGGTCATCTTGATCGAGACGAATGCGACGAATCAACTCGTCTGTTAACGATGACTTACCGGCGCCGCCGGTGCCGGTTATGCCGACAACTGGTACATGAGCGGCCTCGCTGGCTGCGCGCACCGCGGTGAGCATGTCGGGGTCTGCCTGACCGGCTTCGACTGCTGTGATGAGTTGTGAAAGCGCGCGCCAATGACCGGCATCGTGTCCTTGGATGGCGTCGAGCACCTTGGGGCCGCGCTGGGTGATGTCGACATCACAGCGCATGACCATGTCGCCGATCATGCCCTGCAGGCCCATACGCTGGCCGTCTTCCGGGCTGTAGATGCGTGTGACGCCGTAGGCTTTCAGCTCGGCAATTTCGTTGGGGACGATGACACCGCCACCGCCGCCAAAAATTTGAATGTGACCCGCGCCCTTTTCACGCAGCAGGTCGACCATGTATTTGAAATACTCGACGTGGCCGCCTTGGTAGGAGCTGATCGCAATGCCCTGCACGTCTTCTTGCAAGGCGGCGGTGACCACGTCGTCAACGCTGCGGTTGTGTCCCAGATGGATCACTTCGGCACCCATGCTTTGCAAGATGCGGCGCATGATGTTGATGGCCGCATCGTGGCCGTCAAACAGGCTGGCCGCCGTTACAAAGCGGACCTTATTTTTGGGACGGTAGTTTGCAAGAACTTGCGGATCTGCGGACAGGTCAGTCATGGTGGGCTCACGGTAGATGAACTATGACGTTTACGTAAACGTAAACCAAAAGCAAATCTTAACCGAGAACCCCCCAGCTGAAAAGCGTCGTTTAGCCCCGTATGCGACTGCTGATCCACATGCTGATGAGCATGGCGGGGACGAACCACACCAGGTCACCATTGGTTGTCCAAGCCGCCAACGCAGGACCTGGGCAGAAACCACCCAATGCCCAGCCCACGCCGAACATCGCGCCACCGCTGATCAGCGGCCAGTCCACATCGGTGCGGTTGGGGAGTGAAAAGGTCGTTGTCAGCCAGGGTTTGGCGCTTTTTAGCGTCTCTTTGTGGTTGCCATCGGGCTGGGTATGGCGGTATGCAATCAGCGTCACGATCACGGCACCACCCATCACGAAGGCCAAGCTGGGGTCCCATTCGCCCGGCACCGCATCGGTGAAGAGCGCGGCAACGTTCAAAAAGCCGATGACCTTCGCGGGGTCCGTCATGCCAGATATCACAAGCCCGGCGGCGAACAAGACACCAGCCAAGAGGCCCATTAGGATGCCGCGGGCGCTGTCGCTGATATCGGCTGTTTGGGTTGTGGTTGTGGTTGTGGTTGTCATGCGGCACCTCCTGCCATTAAACCGGTCACGGTGACGGTCAGCATTGCAACGCCCATGAAGACGGCAACCGCGACCAAAGAACGAGCAGATCGGCGGCCCAGACCACAGACCCCATGGCCTGATGTGCAACCGCTACCGCGGATCGTGCCGTAACCCACCAGTACGCCTGCCAGTATCAAGAGGCCGGGCGAGCGTGCGGGCATCGCTGTGCTGACCTCAAAGACGTTTGTAAACCAAGCGCCACCCAAGATGAGACCTGCAATAAACGCCGCGCGCCAGCTGACGAAAGCACTGAGACTGCGCTTTTCGATCACGGGTTGCACAGCACCCATGGTGAGGCCGCTGATCCCGGTAACGCGACCAAACGCGGCCAATACCAGCCAGCTCGACAGGCCGATTA
>Ga0102891_1000693_pt1 | contig 12148 bp, 10 predicted proteins | sample Colrivmet1552A02_FD_84503 | JGI IMG/M metagenome (GOLD analysis project Ga0102891, IMG submission 84503) | Estuarine microbial communities from the Columbia River estuary - metaG 1552A-02 | ecosystem: Environmental > Aquatic > Marine > Intertidal zone > Estuary | place: USA: Columbia River...
CCAAAATCAACAATAAAATCTTTATTTAATGACATTCCACCGTGTATTGGATCACAATCAATCATAACCATTACGCCACCACGTTCACGTATTTCAGGATAAAACTGATTGTCCCATGTAGAAAATAAAGATGTTGTCACATATAGTCTTTTCCCATCCAAAGAAAGTTGGAACATTTGTGGGCCACCAGCTATTTTCACTCCATTCACAATTGGCGCTTTACCAAGCAGTCCACCCATCCAAACTTGGCCAGTAAGTTTTGGATTATGTGGATCTGAAATGTCATATTGGCGCATATCTCCATGGAGCCAATTGTTTAGATAAAGGTATTTATCATCCATTGATATTAGAATTGCTGACATTACGCCTGGAACAGGCAGTGGCCATTCTGGGTGTGGTGCATTCTCTACATCAATTATTTTTTCCCATTGCCATTTTTCATTTTTATCTTTCCACCAGTGAATAACATTAGAACTGAGCGCAGCCCCGCAAAAACCATGAGAACTATCAGGGTCATGATGAAATTTAACTTCAAGTGGCAACAATCCATCTTCACCAAGATACATGGTCTCTATGGGTTCTCGTTTTTCAAAATCCCAGAAATGAATTTCTCTTCCGTATTTCAAATGTCCCACTTCTTCCAAGTCAAACCCAGGCATGAAAGTATTAGGTGCTGCCCATTCTGAACTGACCATAATATTGTGGCGAGGCTGATACCAAAAATCGTAACCAAACTTTATGTTGCCCATAGAATTTTCCCATCGACCTTGAATTTCAAAATCTTTGTTCAAATGTAAATATCCACCAGGTGCTTCGCCTTTGGCATCTCCGAGCATTGAAATAATAATTTCTGAACCTAAACAATGCACAGTATGTGGGCCTGATAAATTTGTTTTTGATTTTATATCTGCCCCATTAATTACTTTGTACAAAGAGGGAGTGCGTGGATCAGTTGCCGTATCTACGATGTGAATATTATTAGAGCGTACACCTGGTAGTAATAAATACTTTCGCGACATTGACCCGTCATCAAAACATGATGAACAAGCATTCCAACCCATATGATGTAGTTCATCTCCAATGCCAGGCATTTCTAATCTATGTATTACTTGGCTGAATGTTTCACTTTTAGGGTCGACATCAATAGTTGCCAAATAATCAGGCTTTTGAATGCCGGTACCAGTATAAATTGATATCGTATATAATAGTTTTTCACGAGGTGCCTTAATAGCTTCTGAAGGGCTAGAATACCCTGGGCCACAACATTCCATTCCATTATTCCCTAACTTAAAGTGTTAAAAATCTTATTACTTGAACTGATGTTTATACATTTGAATAAGTTTTTTTGGCGTGCAAGTTTTTTATTTAAAACGAATTCTTTACTTTAGGTAATTTTTGCCAATATTTTTGTAATATAAAATAAATTAAAGGAGAAAAATAATGAAAAAAATGTCGATTATCAGATTTAAACCAAAAAATGGATGCATGGATGAATTTATAGACGCTTCTTTAGAGTTTTCAAAAGATCGTGGGACTGCGGTTCCGCCAACTCATTTTTTAATGAAATCTGGAGATGAAGTAATTGCAGTCGTAATAAGAGATTCTGATATTTTGCAGGAGAGTATGAGTGGTGGTGTTGATTGGCTAGATACTCAACGACATCTTTTAGAAGAATTTAACGAAGTTGATAGGCATACAATACCTCTTACTGGTGATTTAATTGAATACAAATAAGAAATGATTTATTATGGGGAGACTAGATTTTGCACTAGTCTCCTCGTTAGAATTTATTTTAAGCACTTAGAGCCTGATCAATATCAGCAATAATATCATCTATATGTTCAATACCCACAGATAATCTTACATAGCCAGAAGTGACACCTGCTTTAAGTTGGTCATCAGCTGATAATTGTGAGTGAGTTGTTGAAGCGGGGTGGATAGCAAGTGTACGCGCATCACCAATATTAGCCACGTGATATATTAATTTAAGATTATCAATAAAGCTTCTACCAGCATCTGCGCCACCTTTGAGCTCAATTCCTATAAGAGCGCCATTTCCTGATGAAAGATATTTATCAGCTAATGTTTTATCTGGCCCTTTAAAAAGACTTGGATAGGTAACTGATATTATATCTTTGTGACTAGTTAAATAGCCTGTAAGTTTTTCTGCATTTTCTTGATGTTTTTTGAAACGAAGTGGAAGTGTTTCCAATCCTTGTATAAGTTGAAAAGCATTAAACGGAGATAGTGCCTGTCCAAGATCACGTAATAATACAACTCGTGCTCTTATAGCAAAAGCGATTGGTGCACCTAATGCTTCGGGAACTAATGACCCCCATATTGCTCCATGATAGCTACCGTCTGGTGTATTAAAATTTGGTTGTTGATCTGGATTTTCCAGCCAATCAAAATTTCCTCCATCGATAATTATGCCACCAATAGAGGTACCATGACCCCCAATAAATTTTGTTAGTGAATGAACAATAACTGCTGCACCATGATCAAAAGGTCTGCAAGTTATGGGAGCTGCAGTATTGTCAACAATAAGTGGAATACCTTTTTTTCGTCCAATGTCAGATACCTCGGCAATCGGAAATGGCACAAGCTTAGGGTTTGGTAATGTTTCACCAAAGTATGCCCTAGTGTGATCATCACTTAATTCGGCAAAACTATCAGGATTAGACGGATCGGCAAAGCGTACTTCAATCCCCATTTTGGGAAGAGTATTTGTAAAAAGATTGTATGTACCTCCATATAAATGAGGAGATGCAACAATATTATCGCCTGATGAAGCAACATTTTGAATTGCTAAACTTACCGCGGACGAACCTGATGATACTGCAACAGCAGTGGCGCCACCTTCTAATGCTGTAACTCTTTCTTCAAGCACCTGCGTGGTTGGATTTGTAATTCTTGTATAGATATTTCCTAATTCTTGTAGTGCAAATAATTTCCCTGCATGTTCTGTACTATCAAATTCATAACTCGTTGTTTGATATATGGGTACAGCTACTGAATTTGTAGATAAATCACGTCTGTGGCTTCCTGCATGAAGCATTAAGGTTTCCAAATTGAGTGTTTCTAGAGCCATTTTCAATATCCTTTTTTAGATTAATGTTTCCATACTTAAAAAATGACCAATAGTAATAAATAAAGTATAATTTTATGAACTTTGTTCTTTTTATTTTTAATTATTACTATATTTTGGAACAAAATTCACTTTTGAAGGATTTTTTAGAATGGATGATGTCAATATAAAGTTAATAACTCAAATGCAAGAGAATGCAGATTTGTCACTTCTTGAGCTTTCACGTCGAGTAGGAATATCTAAGACTGCGTGCTGGAACCGTTTGCAAAAAATGGAAGAACAAAATGTGATATTAGGAAAAAAAATCCTTTTTGATCGATATTCTATTGGTTTGCCAATAGTTGTTTTTCTTTCAATAAGTGTTGGGCGACATACAATCGATTGGGTAGATGAATTCTCAGAAGTTATTTCTAAATTTCCTGAAATTATTGAAGCTCATAGACTTACTGGTGAAGGTGCAGATTATCAATTAAAGATAATATGCCCGTCAATGGAAGCTTATGATATTCTGCAACAACAACTTATTGGTGAAATTGATTTTACTGCAATGTCTACAAAAATTTCATTGAAGCAAATCAAAAATGAATATTCTTTACCTCTCTCTCATTTAGAAAAATTGAATAAATTAGATTAATATTTATTCCAGATATCGAATTTCTTCCATGGTTTGCACGAAGAGTTTTGGATCATATATTGACCAAAATCTTTTCCATTCATCGAACAATAAGCAACAAAACGGTCATAAGTTTTAGCACCCGTCAATTTGCAATCAGCAGCCTGGCCAATAAATTTCAAAGCAATTTTTGTTGCAATCATACCTTTGGTTGTATTTTTTTCAGGACAATCTAGAGCGGCTAATCTAATGGGTATTGAGCCTACAATAATTGTATCACCATCACGCACATGGGTAATTAATCCAGATAAAATACTGATTTTTGAATATTGCTTTTTTGATGAATTTCTGATGGTTTCGTCAGCCATCACCGAGTTGGTGATTAATGTGAAAAACATAGAAAATGTAATAGTAATTATGGAACTATGTAATCTCATAAGTCGGTCCACATGTAGCTAATTCCAATCTTTGAAAAGAATTTTTCTAGATTTTCTATTGTCATTTCTATTGTTCGGTCATTAACCAGAGGGTGAATATAAATAACAGACTTACTCTTTAGGTTTTTATCTAAAAATAGTGAAACGTCATTTTTTACACCAGTGATCATTGAAAGTGGTGTAACAGAGCCTGGTCGTACGCCTAAATGCTGCATTAATCTTTCAGGAGACCCAAAAGATAAATTACTGAAGCCTAAGTTTTTACTCAGTTTTTTTAAATCTACAGTTTGATCTTGCTGGGCAACCAATAAGATATTCTTTTTTTTCTTATCCCTTAAATATAAATTTTTAACGTGCCCTCCACCATTTTCAGAAGATATAAAAATTCCTTGTACTTTTTTTGAGTCTTCAACAGTTCTCAGTGGAACATGCACAAATAAATTATATTTGATATTCCATTGATCTAGCGTTTTTAGAAGTTCATCGGATGAGATTGGCAAACTATCTTGAAATTTTGATGATGCGTCTACCATTGTTTGATGATCCTAAAAGTGAATATTAACTGTTTTATAATTCTAAATTTATATTATAAAAAAATACTATCAATTATTAAATTTTAGGATTGTCATGGTAACAGACATAAGAATTACACAAGATAAAAACGATTTATTATCTTGTTTGCAACTTAGGAGAACAGTTTTTATTGAAGAACAAAATGTTCCTGAGTATGAAGAGGTTGATGGAGATGATCCTAATTGTGAACATGTCCTATTAACTATTGATGAAACTCCAGTAGGTGCAGCGAGACTAAAATATTATGATAATTTTATAAAAGTTCAAAGAGTTTGTGTACTTGAAGATTATAGAGGACAGGGTATTGGCTCTAATATCATAAATTTTATAATTAACTATGTTAAGGAGAATGATATTCGTCAGTCGGTTCGATTAGGCTCACAAACCCATGCACTAGAATTTTACAAAGGGCTTGGTTTTATTGAATTTGGTGATGAGTATTTAGATGCGGGTATTTTACATAAAGATATGGCATACCAAATTAAATAATCTCTGATTTTTATTTTAGCTTAACTTTTAATAATATCAAAATTTGGATCATACGGGCAGGATTCTATTATTTCTGCACTAATTTTCTCGCCAAGTATGTCTACAAATATTTCAGTACCAATCGAGGAACATTCTGATTTAATAAACGCATATGCAATATTTTTATTTATTCTATGACCCCAATCGCCAGATGTGATGGTCCCAACGACTTTATTATCAATCAACACCGTTGCCCCACCGTGAGCTGGCGCATCTTTTGTGTCGATTTCTAAAGAAACCAATTTATTTAAACATTTTTCTGATTGTCTGAATTTTAAAGCTTCTTTTCCAATAAATTCATTTTTATTCATATTAACGAACTTGTTTAAACCTGTTTCAAATGGATCGAATTCAGTTATTATATCTGCTTTCCAATGAAGAAATCCTTTTTCTAATCTCATTGTGTCGACTGCCCTTGCACCAAACAATTTTATATCAAATTCAATGCCAGCTTTTTGTATAGCTAAGTATGCGGCATAAAGAGATGCATTAGGTATATGAATTTCATAAGCAAGCTCACCAGAGAAACTCACACCCATTACTGTAGCAGGGGCTATGCCAATAAAACATTCTCGAAGGCTAAGCCAAGGAAAAGCATCTTTAGACCAATCTCCACGGGAACAAGCTGAAAGTACTTTGCGTGCATTTGGTCCAGCTAAAACAAGTATCGTTAGATCATTAGTTAGACTTTTTAATTGGACATCTTCAACTGGATTTAAATGCTGCCTTAGCCAATCCATATCATGATATTCACTTGCAGCGGCTGAGCCATACCAAACTCTTGCAGGGCCCCGGTCACTTTCTGGAAGATTGGCAATAGTCGCTTCACCTTTTAACATGCCATGATGATTAAGAAAGTACCCTAAGCCAACTTTACCAGTTTGTTTTTTAATATTACCGCAAAAAATTCTATCTAAAAAATTATGTCTATCTGATCCAGTTATTTCAATGCGATTAAAGCCATTAACTTCACACAACCCAACATTTTCTTGAACATTTTTGACTTCTCTTGCGATCAGATCAAAAGCTTCATCAAATTTGAATCCTAGTGTAGTTTTGAAATCTTTTGTAGGTTTTATATATTCTACACGTTCCCACCCATTCACAACTGTAAATTCAGCACCTTGTTCAGCAAAAATTGGTGTAAGTGGTGTGGTTTTTGCATTTCTTCCTGCAGGTCTATGTTCATGTGGAAAATGAAATCGAAATTCGTTCTGGTAGTCTTCAATTGCTTTAAGTGCAGTTAATTCAACGTTTGTATGCCCAGCAAAGCGTCTAGGGTCAATGCACCAAGTATCATAACAAGCTTCACCATGAACGATTTGTTGAGCTAAAAGCCAGCCATGACCGCCTCCTTCACCTAAACCAGCACGCAGTCCTATTATACAAAAAGCATTTTGTTTGCCGGGGATTGCACCAACTAAAGGTGCGCCATCAATGGTGTAGGTTATTGGTCCATTAACTACTGTATGTATTCCGGCTTCCATGAGAGCAGGCATGCGATCAAATGCACCTTCTAATACATCCGTGACACGGTCTAAATCGTCCGGGCAAAGCGCATTCACAAAATTTGGATCAATGCCATCCATGCCCCAAGTTTTACAGTCCTGTTCATAGAAACCTAGAAGCAGACCATTTTTTTCTTGTCGGCAATAATAATCTGAAATTGGACACCTTAATAAAGGCATACGATGCCCCGCAGATTTTATTTCAGGAATGTCTTCGGTTAAAAAATATTGATGTTCCATAGAAGTTACGGGATGATGTACACCCATCATTGATCCAACTTCATTAACTCTATATCCACACGCATTTACAATAATATCACAATCTATATCACCGTGCTCGGTATGAACAGTCCATGTATCATCTGATCTTTGCGTCAATGCAGTTACAGGAGTATTCCTATAGACTTCAGCGCCAGCTTTGCGAGCTCGCCTCGCTAAAGCTTGGCAAAGTTGAGCGGGATCAATATCCCCGTCTGATGGGTCCCAAAGCCCCCCTAGAAGATTATTTTTTGATATAAGTGGGTGGCGTTTCGCACATTCATTAGCATCGATAACTTCAAAATTAACATCCATGCCTTTTGCCATAGATGCAAAATGACGATACCCATCCATTTGTGCTTCTGTATTCGCTAAACGAATGCCACCATCGCCATGATGATAATTAATTGGGTATTCAGGGTCGTTTGCTAATTCATTATATAAATTGATTGAGTGGCTTTTTAAACCAACCATTGTTTGGTTCATTCCAAAATTAGTAACCTGTGCTGCTGAATGCCAAGTCGTGCCACTTGTTAGTTCGTTTCGTTCTACGAGAACCACATCACTCCAACCTTCTTGAGTTAAGTGATAAAGAGTTGAGCAACCAGCAATACCTCCGCCAATTACAACGACCTTAGTACGTGCTTTCATCTATAGAACCTCAATTTTGTTATAAAGGATTTAATTAAACTATAAGTGAATTCAAGATATGAAATGTTATTATTATATTATTATATTATATATATCATTTTTTCGTAATAAATTAATATATTATTAAATGATTAGTCAGATGTGAAATACTAATTAAGGAATTTCCAAAGTGTAAGGCTCTTAATATGGTTAAAAAATCAGTTGCTAGAGGTGGGCGAAGTAAACGAATAGAAAAAAGACTAGCTAAACCAACAATAGACCCTTGCCCGCCGGGACAATTGGGGGGTGCGTATAAACCGCTTAATGAACAGGACATTTTGCAAATTTATAATACTGCAGTAAAGCTTTTAGAAAATCTTGGAATTGGGGAAGTACCAGAAAGACTTTTTAACGATCTAATTTCCATTGGTGCCAAAGATAATGGTTCAGGACGTGTTTTGTTTCCAAAGGCATTAATTGAATTAGCAATAAATAAAGCAGCAAAATCTTTTGTTTTGCATGGAAGAGATCCAGAACGCTCGATAGAAGTTGGTGGAGATAAAGTGTATTTTGGAACTGGTGGTGCCGCCGTCCAGACTTTAGATCTATATGATGGAATTTATAGGCCATCAACACTGGAGGATTTGCATAATTTTACAAGGTTACAGGATACATTAGCTAATATTAGTTGGTATACTAGGTGTTGTATTGCAACTGATATAACTGATGTTTTTGATTTAGATGTTAATACAGTTTACGCTTTATTAAAAAATACATCAAAGCCAATGGCAACATCTTTTACTCTGGCTGACAATGTAAAACCTATTGTTGATATGCTCGATATTGTAGCTGGTGGACCTGGCGAGTTTTCTAAGCGCCCGTTTTTGAAGGCACATATTAGCCCATTAATTTCACCCATGCGGTATGGTGAAGATGCAGTAGAAGTCGTCTATGAATGTATTGAACATAATATTCCAATATCTTGTATTACAGCAGCACAAGCTGGTGCAACAGCTCCAGCAACTCTCGCAGGATTTTTAGCACAGTCCTTAGCTGAAACATTAGCAAGTCTAATAATGGTCCATGCAATAAAGCCCGGGTTTCCTATGGTATTTTCTAATTGGCCATTAGTAATAGATCTTAGAACGGGAGCATTCTCAGGTGGAAGTGGTGAAACTGCAGTTCTTAACGCAGCATCTGCACAGTTATCTAATTGGTTGGATTTACCATCAGGTGTTGCGTGTTCAATGACTGATGCAAAAGCAATAGACGCTCAATATGGTATGGAAAAAGGTATAACATCATTTGCTGCAGCGGCTGCGGGCGGTAATATGATTTATGAAAGTTCAGGCATGACTGCATCATTACTTGGAGCTAGTTTTGAAGCTTTTGTTTTGGATGATGAAATGCATTCTAATACATACCGTGCACTAAGAGGAGTTGAGGTAAGTAAAGATAATTTAGGCTACGATGCAATTATTGAAGCAGTTTTAGGGGAGGGGCATTTTTTGGCTGGCCAACATACCTTAGAGGCAATGGAGAGGGATTATTTCTATCCAAGTCTTGCAGATAGAGAGGAGCCTAAAACTTGGAGCGAAAATGGATCTAAAGATGCATGGAAACGGGCGAATGAATATGCACAAAAAATATTATCCACCTATGAGCCAAATTACATGACAGCCCAACAAGATGATGAAATTCGCAAACGATTCAATATTTTATTTTAAATTTAAAATAAACATCGTATTTATTTTATTCAATTAGACTGAAGCTTTTTGCTAACCATGGATTTTTTTCGTTAGTAGCTTCAATAATATATTTTGTAATTAATTTACGCATTTTTTTATCCACTAAATCTAAGATTAAACGAGAACAATCTGGAGAAGAAATTATTGATAGATCTCTTGAAAATGCTTTCATTGGAAATTGATGAATGTTTAACTTTGATTGAAACCTTTTTGCGCGTGAAAGTAGTAGTGGTGTTGTAATCGTCCACCCAGCACCATCTGCAACCATAGCCAAGAGTGTCTGGCTGTTTCCACATTCAAATTTACTGGGAAAATTAAGGCCTAATCGACTTAGATGAGAGTCAATTTGTCTTCCAATTATCATATTTTTGGGAAATCTTAAAAAAGGAAGACTAGTCATTGTACTTAATAAATCAGATATTGTTTGTTCTGGATCTGAAGGTAATGCAATAATAAACGGATCTTTAATTAATGGGCGTTCTGTAAGTTTTGCCAACCGGTCAGGAGGATTGCTAATAATGCCAATATCTAATTTACGATCACGTAACATTTCAATAATGTTATAGCTTGTATCGGTATGATACATGAACTCACATTGACGTAAATTTGCAGACAAATATGTAGCTAATTTTGGTATAATATCACTGTCAAAATCTTCAATTATACCTAACCTCAAATAACTTGCTTCATCTAGATCTCCTAATGAAGCTTCTGCTTTTGCTTTGCGAATAGTATGGAGTGCATCACTAATGTTGTGTAAAAATAATTGCCCTTTTTGTGTTAAAACCATTGGGCGGCGGGTATGATCAAACAAATTTATTCCAAGATAATCTTCAAGACTTCTTAGGTGATGAGATACAGTACTTACAGATAGTCCAGTATCAACTGCGACCGCATTTAAAGAACCCTTTTCCGCACAAATTTGGAATAGTTCCAACGTTTTTAAATTCAAATCTTTTCTGTTAGATTTATTTTTCATATAGTTATTTTCTTAAAGCAGCTTCATTTCGTAATTCAAAATCTGAAGAGTTATGCCTTTCATGTAGCTGTGTATCTAAATCACCTGATGTACGGTTTACCATTTTGCCTCGGATTACAGCACTACGGTGATTTATTTTTTCTGCCCATGCAATAACATTTTTATAGATTGTAACGTTAAGAAATTTATCTGCATCATAAAGCTGCCCAAGTACAAGCTGCCCATACCAAGACCAAATTGCTATATCTGCAATTGTATATTTTGGCCCACTTATATAACTTTCTTTATCGAGGCGATGATCTAAAACATCTAGCTGACGTTTTGTTTCCATCGTGAAACGATCGATTGCATATTCAATTTTTTTTGGTGCGTATTTATAAAAATGTCCAAACCCACCGCCTAAATATGGTGCGCTACCCATCTGCCAAAAAAGCCATGATAAACATTCTGTTCTTTCTTCAAAAGTTGTAGGAAGTAATTCTCCAAATTTTTCAGCAAGATAAAATAAAATAGCACCAGACTCAAAAATCCTTTGAGGAGTTTTAACGCTGTGATCTACAAGAACTGGTATTTTAGAATTAGGATTTGCTTCTACAAATCCAGATGAAAATTGTTCACCTTTGTGAATTCTACAAAGCCATGCGTCATATTCTGCACCAGTGTGTCCTAATGCTAATAATTCCTCTAACATAATCGAAATTTTTATGCCATTGGGCGTACCCATCGAGTATAGTTGCAGGGGATGTTTTCCTATAGGAAGTGTTTCTTCATATAATGGACCTGCCGTTGGTTTATTAATATTAGCAAAAGTGCCACCATTTTGGGAGGTGTTAACCCACATTTTAGGGGGCACATAATTATTTGACTGGTTCATTTTTAGATCTTTTTCTGGAGTTTTGAATAAGGATAACTATCTCATAATTCATTTAGAATATTATAAAATAATACAAGGATTGAATTGCTAATTTTTAAAATTGATTAGTAAGTATTGACGAATGATAATTAAGTATATTGAGATATATATACGACTTAGGTTTTTTATTATTTGTATTTGAATAAAAATTTTTCTGTAATTTTAAATGTTTAATATTTTTAGGTTTTTAATATGACAATTTTTGAACTCTCTCTACTTGCGTCAGCTTCATTTATTGCTGGTATTATAAACTCTATTGCTGGTGGTGGCAGTTTTCTGACGTTTCCCGCATTGGTATTTACAGGAGTGCCAACAATTGCTGCAAATGCGACAAGCGCTGTAGCAGTATTCCCTGGCTATTTAAGTGGAGCTTTGGGTTTTGCTAAAGAGTTGAAAGAATACCCAAAATCTAAATTTCTTTTATTAATAACACTATCAATCATGGGTGGTATTGGAGGATCTTTGCTGCTTCTCATTACTCCAGCCAGTGTTTTTTCATATATCATCCCCTGGTTGCTTGGATTTGCTACGCTCCTGTTTGCATTTGGTGATTTTGTCGCCAAATGGGCAAAAAAAAACAGTAATTCAAATGGATTTTTAGGAAATTTGACCACCTTAATTGTTTGTATTTATGGGGGCTATTTTAATGGTGGGCTCGGCATAATTTTACTTGCGCTATTTTCTACACTTGGCATGCGAGATATTCATTTAATGAATGGATTAAAAAATATAATGTCATTTGCATTATCTGCTGCTTCTGTAGTGACCTTTGCAATTGCAGGAATAGTTTTTTGGCAACAGGCAATTATCATGATGATTGCGGCAACAATAGGGGGCTATTTTGGTGTAGTTGTTGCAAGGAAATTATCAAAA
>Ga0102891_1000709_pt1 | contig 12003 bp, 15 predicted proteins | sample Colrivmet1552A02_FD_84503 | JGI IMG/M metagenome (GOLD analysis project Ga0102891, IMG submission 84503) | Estuarine microbial communities from the Columbia River estuary - metaG 1552A-02 | ecosystem: Environmental > Aquatic > Marine > Intertidal zone > Estuary | place: USA: Columbia River...
AGTAATCTAAAATCGTATCGATAGATTCTTGTTTTGCATTATCAATAAAACCACATGTATTTATCACAACTATATTACCGTCCTCTTCGTGTACTACATCTTTATTATTTGCTTTAAGCTGACACATTAAAACTTCAGAATCATATATGTTTTTTGATCAACCTAGAGTCACAACATTAATTCTATTTTTTTTTGAATATTTTGTTTTTAATATTTATGATTTTTTAAAAAAAGAGTCTACAAATTCTTTTTTATCAAAAATTTGTAAATCCTCAATACCCTCTCCAATACCAATAAATTTAATAGGAATATTGAATTGGTCAGATATTCCCAAAACTACCCCGCCTTTTGCTGTACCATCTAATTTAGTAACTGCCAAGGAAGTGATTTCAGTAACATTAGTAAATTGTTTTACCTGTTCAAAAGCATTTTGACCAGTAGATCCATCAATAACCAATAAAACTTCATGAGGAGCATTTATATTTTTCTTCTGAAGCACTCTCTTTATTTTAGAAAGTTCATTCATCAGGTTAGTTTTATTATGTAATCTTCCAGCTGTATCAATTAATACAACGTCAATATTTTTATTTATTGCTGATTCTAATGTGTCGAACGCCACAGAAGCAGGATCACTTCCCATCTCTTGCTTTACCAGCTCAACTCCAACTCTATCAGACCAAACTTGTAACTGATCAATAGCGGCTGCTCTAAAAGTATCAGCAGCTCCTACCATAACTTTTAATCCTATTGACTTATAATAATTAGCCATTTTACCAATAGATGTAGTTTTACCCACACCATTGACTCCTACAACTAAAATAACATGAGGCTTTTCCTTGCTTAAGGAGAGAAAATTATCATTTTCAGAATCACAAATAATTTTTATGATTTCTTCTTTGAGAATTAAATCTAGTTCAGAGGAGTTTAGAAATTTATCTTTTGCAACTCTATTTTCTATTTTATCAATTATTTTCAATGTTGTTTTTACACCCACATCAGAGCTTATAAGAATTTCCTCTAAATCATCTAAAACTTGATCATCAACTTTACTCTTTCCTATAACTGCTTTTGAAATTTTATTAAAAAAAGATTCATTACTTTTTTTTAAACCTAAGTCTAAAGACTCTTTTTTTTCTTTTGTAAATAGTTTTTTAAAAAAATTCATAGACCTAAAGTTATATCAAAGATATTAAAACAAAAAAAGCCACTAATAAGTGACTTTATACTTTAACTAAAAAAATTATTACTTAGACAACCAATTATTAACTAGTTCAGGAGCCATAATTGATTCAACATATGTGTATGCGCCTGTTTTGGGGCTTTTAACCATCTTAATAGCTTTCGATAATCTTTTTGAAGAAGTTTGAAGTGATGCTACAGTTTTTTTTGCCATTTTCTAATTATTTAATTTCTTTGTGTATTGTATTTTTTTTCAAAATAGGATTGAATTTCTTAATTTCTAACCTATCTGGTGTGTTTTTCTTGTTTTTTGTAGTAACGTATCTTGATGTACCTGGAAGACCAGAATTTTTGTGTTCGGTACATTCTAAAATTACTTGTACTCTATTTCCTTTCTTAGCCATGATAATATAATTAAGCTCTATTAATTTTTGATTCTTTTAAAACAGCAGAAATACCTTTTTTGTTTATAGTTTTTAAAACAGATGTAGAAACTTTTAATGTAATCCACTTTCCTTCTTCAGGAATAAAAAATCTCTTTTTTATCAAATTAGGCTCAAATCTTCTTTTGGTTTTATTCATTGCTTTAGAAACGTTGTTTCCAACCAAAACTTTTTTACCAGAAATTTCACAAACTTTAGACATAACTATGTTATTTTTTAAACAGGGTGCAAATTAACAACAATTTTCTTCTTTTGCCAAATTTTTTATCACCCCTTTAACAATTCATTAAACAAAAGTTCTAAAGCTTTGTTTACAGATTTTTTAATATTTTTTTCTCTATTATTTCCGAAATTAAATTTATATGATTTAGTTTCAAAAGGAGTGGCGATTGATATATATATTAATCCTATATCTTTTTTTGAATCTCCTTTTGTAGGACCGGCATTACCTGTCGTAGAAATAGAATAATCAGAATCTAAAAGTTTCTTAACATTATTTGCCATTTCATTTGCAACTTGTGAACTCACTACAGAAAAATCATTAATTATTCCTTCATCTAGTTTTAACAAATCTTTTTTTACATTAGTATCATAAGCTACAACTGAACCTTTAAAATATTCAGAGGCACCCGGAACAGATGAAATTCTCGAAGATATTAATCCTCCAGTAAAACTTTCAGCTGTAGATAATGTTTTATTAGACTTAACTAAAATTTTTCCTATCTCTAATTCTATAGAATTTACTGACTCAAAGCCTATTATAATTTTGCCTAAAATATTATAAAGCTCAGAAATATAAAGATCCAATTGATCCTCTAATTTCTTTTTATCATTTCCCTTACATGAAATTCTCAATCTAACTCTTCCAAGATTTGGCAAATAGGCTAACTTAAAATTTTTGGCTAATTTTTGTTCAAAATCCTTTAATTGATTTGCAATTGTACTTTCTCCTACACCATATGTCATTAAGGTTTTTTTAAGAATTACAGGACATTCAAATTTTTTACTTAACAAAGGTAATACAGAGGATGTGATCATAGATTTCATTTCATAAGGAACTCCAGGTAAAGAAATAAATAAAGTATTACCCTTAATCATGGCCATACCAGCTGCAGTTCCAAATTTATTTTCTATAAGTTTTGCTTTAGAAGGAACTAAAGCTTGAGCTCTATTTAAGTTATTAATGGGATTATTAACAAATTTTTTAAATAAATTTTCTATGTGAATAAGTAAATTTTCATTGTGAACTAACTTATCATTAAAAAATTCACAGAAGACTTCTTTTGTAATATCATCATTAGTCGGTCCTAGTCCGCCAGTTGTAATTACAATATCAAATTTATTTAATGAATTATCTAACGCATTAAATATTGAACTCTTTTCGTCACTAATTGAAAGAATTTCATTTACCTCAATTCCTATATTAATCAATTGTTTTGAAATAAATGTAGAGTTTGTATCTACTATTTGCCCAATTAATATTTCATCTCCAATAGTAATAATTTTAGCACTAATCATTATTTGATATTTATTTTGAAAACATTTTTATCTTCAATAAAACCTTCAAATAAATCATTTTCAAAAACTCTATTTACACCAGACGGAGTGCCAGTAAAAATCACATCACCTATTTTTAAAGTAAAAAATCTGGATATTTCTGAAACGAGCTCGTCAAAACTCCAAAGCATCTTAGATGTATTACCTAACTGAGCATTATCACCGTTTTTCTTTAACGAAAAATTTAAATTATTAATATCGTTAAACTCATTTTTGTCAATCCACTCTCCTATTAAAGCCGAACCATCAAATGCTTTAGATTTTTCCCAGGGTAATCCTTTTATTTTAAGTTCATTTTGAATATCTCTTGCTGTAAAGTCAATTCCCAAACTTATTTTGTTATAGTATTTATGTGCAAACTTTTTATCAATTGATTTTCCAAGCTTACATATTTTTAATATTACCTCTGCTTCGTAATGAACATCTTTTGAATAATCAGGTATAAAAAAGGGTTGATTTTTTAAAATAACAGAACTATCTGGTTTTATAAATATTACAGGTGAAATAGGTCTTTCATTATTAAGCTCCTCAATATGTTTGCGATAATTTCTACCAATACAAATTATTTTCATATTATAATTTATTGTTAAGCTTACTTAGCCTTAACTTGGTTAATATTTTTTTGGTATACATCGGGAAATCTGCATTTAACAACCAACCAAAATAACCTGGTTCATTTTCAATTATAAAATCTACAGATTTACCTTTATGCTTTCCAAAAGAAAAGCAAGGGATATTATTTTGATCGTATATAATAAAACCTGCCAAGTCAACTGATTTATTTCTACTTGAAAAACTTGATAAAAAATCAACATTATTTTCAAGATTATTATAAAGTTTAATTTGTGCTTCTAAAACCTCGTAGGTAGCCTGAGTATCAGCTTTAGATGAGTGAGCATCTATTAATTCTTTTTCACAATAAAACTTATAAGCTGCGCCTAAAGTTCTTTTTTCCATTTTATGAAAAATGTTCTGAACATCAATACATTTAACATTTTCTAAACTAAAATCTATATCAAATCTTAAAAATTCTTCAGCTAATAATGGAATATCAAACTTATTAGAGTTAAAGCCTGCTAAATCACAATTTTGAATCATTTCCTTAACCTGAAGACCAATAATTTTAAAAGTTGGTTCATTAACTACCATTTCATTAGTGATTCCATGTATGTTAGAAACTTCTTTGGAAATATTAACTTCAGGATTAACTAACCATGTTCTTGACTCCTTATTTCCGTTTTGAAAAATTTTTAAAACAGAAACTTCTACTATCCTGTCTTTTGAAATATTAATTCCAGTTGTTTCTAAATCAAAAAAACAAATAGGCTTAGATAGGTTTAAATTCATATATTAAAAATTAAATTGAAATTTTACTATCCCATCCTTCAATAAGTTCTTTTATTCTTTTAATAAACAATCCTCCCTTAGCACCATTTACTATTCTATGATCAAAGCTGTGGGATAAAATAATTTTATATCTAATTCCTATAAAATCTCCTTTTTCTGTTTCAATTACTGATGGTTTTTTATTAATTGCTCCAAAGGCTAAAATACCAACTTGAGGTTGATTAATAATTGGTGTACCCATTAATGTGTCAAAAACTCCAACATTACTTATAGTGTAAGTTCCATCTTTAACCTCATCAGGTTCTAAATTTCCATTTCTAGAACGTTTAGCCAAATCATTAACTTTTTTGACTAAACCTAAAAGGCTAAACTGATCAGCATTTTTAATAACAGGAACGATTAAATTTCCATCACTTAGAGCAGTAGCCATACCAACATTAATTGATTTCTTCTTTATAATATTATAATCATCAAGACTTATATTGAGCATTGGAAATTCTCTTAAAACTTGAGCTACGATTTGAATAAAAATTGGAGTAAAGGTTATTTTTTCGTTTTCTCTTTCAAAAAAAATATGTTTATTTTTTTCTCTCCAATTCCATAAATTAGTTATATCAGCCTCAATAAAAGCTTGGACATGAGCAGATTTTTCTTTACTGGAAATCATATGGTCAGAAATAAGTTTTTCCATTCTACTCATTTCTATAATTTCATCTGATAACTCATTACTGTAAGTATTCTGAGATGTTTTTGTTGAGTTATTAGAATTTGAAATATAAGTTAAAAGATCATTTTTGGTAACTCTACCATTTTTTCCAGAGCCAATTATATTTTCTAATTCATTTAATGAAACACCTTCTTGTTTTGAGATATTTTTAACAAGAGGAGAATAAATCCTAGATGATTCGTTAGAAATATTTTTATCAATTAACTCATCTCCTTTCTCAATAAAATCTATTGGTTCAGAATTACTCTTTTTTATAGTTTTTAACTTTTCAATAGATTTTCTTTTTTCAGGAATCTCTATTTTTTTAATAGTAGACACATCTAAATCAGTTTCTATTATAGCAATTGGATCTCCAACTTTTACAATATCATTAACATCACATAATTTTTTAAATAAGATTCCTGAAAATTCACTAGGAACTTCTGAATCTACCTTGTCAGTAGCAATTTCAACTATAAGATCATCTTCGTCAATTTTATCACCTTCATTTTTAAGCCACCCTGTGATAGTAGCTTCATCAACACTTTCTCCCATCCGAGGCAAAACGATCTCTATCTTGTTAGACATAAATGTTAATTATATTAATACAAAAATATCAAATTATAATTTGATAAATTAATTCTTTACTAAAATGTTTAAAACATTAGATTTTTATTGAATTCTCAAAAGGAATTCTTTTAATAATACTTCTTCCAAGTGTAACTTCGTCTGTATATTCAAGCTCATTACCAACAGAAACTCCTCTTGCTATAGTTGTTATTTTTAAATCTAAATCTTGAATTTGTTTAAAAATATAGAAGTTAGTAGTATCACCTTCCATTGTTGCACTCAGTGCAAAAATGAGTTCTGATATCTTTTCAGATTTTATTTTTTCAATTAATGATGATATATTTAACTGGTTGGGTCCAATTCCTTCAATTGGCGATATTTTTCCTCCTAAAACATGATAAACTCCGTTAAACTGGCCTGTACTTTCGATTGCCATTACATCTCTAATATCTTCTACTACACAGATAATCGATTTATTTCTTTTTGTATTAGAACAAATTTCACATAATTCTAAATCAGAAATATTATGACAATTTTTACATAAAATAATTCCTTCAACTAAGTCTATTAATGATTTAGATAATTGAACAGTCTGTGAATTTGGTTGATTTAATAAAAACAAAACAAGCCTTAAAGCAGTTCTTTTACCAATTCCAGGCAATCTAGACATTTCATTAACTGCATTTTCAAGTAATTTTGAAGAAAAATTCATTGTGTAAATATACTACTACATTTTATAAGAACCATAAATTAGTATATTTGAAGAATAACATTTAGGATGCAATCATCAATTATTATTTTAGTTATAATACTCTATTTTTTTGGACTTTTTATTGTCTCAAGCTTAACAACTGGAAACAACGATAATTCAACTTTTTTTTCGGCAAATAAAGAGTCTCCTTGGTACTTAGTAGCATTTGGAATGGTTGGGGCCTCATTGTCTGGGATAACCTTCATTTCAGTTCCAGGCGATGTTGGGACAACTCAATTTACATATTTTCAAGTCGTTCTAGGGTATCTTTTCGGATATTTTGTAGTAGCACTTTTATTATTACCAATATATTACAAACTAAACCTGACTTCAATATATGAATATTTAAAAATTAGATTTGGGAAAGTCAGTCATAAAACTGGCGCTTTTTTCTTTTTTATTTCAAGAATAACTGGAGCCTGCTTTAGATTATATTTAGTAGCAATAGTATTACAACAATTTGTCTTCAATGAATTAAATATTCCATTTGAATTTACAGTTGTAATTTCAGTTTTACTAATATGGATTTATACATTTAGGGGTGGGATTAAAACTATTGTTTGGACTGACACGCTTCAAACTACTTTTATGTTAATATCGGTTTTACTATCCATTTATTTAATTACTAAAAGCTTAGATTGGTCTTTAATCGATTTTATAAACTCAGACGAGTTAAAATCATATTCAAATATTTTTGTTACAGAAAGTTTTTTAGAAAAAAATCATTTTTTTAAATCTTTTATTGGTGGAATGTTCATTACAATATGTATGACTGGTCTTGATCAAGATATGATGCAAAAAAATTTAACATGTAAATCACTAAAAGAAGCTCAAAAAAATATGATAATATTTAGTATAGTTTTAGTTATCGTTACATTTTTATTTCTACTTCTTGGAGCTTTATTATTTATTTATTCTTCAAAATTTAATATTGGAATACCAGAACTTAATGGAAGTGTAAACAGTGATTTATTGTTTCCTGAAATTGCTTTGAATAGTGGTTTAGGAAACTTGATTGGAATAACTTTTTTACTTGGTTTAATTGCTGCAGCATATAGTAGTGCTGATAGTGCTTTAACCTCCCTAACAACTTCATATTGTGTTGATTTTGCTGACTTAAAAGATAAAAGCATTGAATATCAAATTAAAATAAGAAAAAGGACACATATAATTATGAGCCTAGTTCTAATTGTAGTGATTATTATTTTTAAAAATTATTTAACTACAAGCGTTATAGACGGTCTATTAATTTTGGCAGGTTATACCTACGGACCTTTGCTTGGATTATTTGCATTTGGTATTTTTACAAATTATAAAATTCATGATAAATACGTTTGGATCGTTACATCATTATCTGTTTTCATTATGATTTTTATAGGAAATTTAGATCCTCAGTATTTGGGTGGATATAAAATAGGATATGAATTACTTCCAATAAATGGATTACTAACTTTTATTGGTCTAATATTGATTCGTAGAAAGTAATACTAAAGTACAAGCTTCAATATAATCGATAGATTCATTTTTTAATAGTAAATAAAACTCTTCGTTTTCAGTTCCGGGGTTAAAAATCACTCTTTTAGGATTTAAAGAGATGACATAATCATAATAATCTCTTTGTCTTACACTATTTAAATATAATGTGATGGTATGAATATTATTAAAACTAATAAAATCTTTTTCTATTAAAACTTTATCAATAGTTCCAGTTTTTGAACCAATAGCCTTGACATTAACATTGTTTAAAAGCAGTCTTTTTACTGCCATATTTGAATAGCGATCAGGATTTAAAGAAGCACCTAGTACTAAAGTTTTTTTTACCATCTTATAATAACAGATCCCCAAGTGAATCCTGCTCCAAAAGCAGCAAGAATTACCAAGTCGTTATCTTTAATTTTACCTAGTTCCCAAGCCTCTGTAAGAGCTATTATAACAGATGCAGCTGTAGTATTGCCATACTTCATGATATTATTGTACACTTTATTATCAGGTAATTGAAATTTCCTTTGTATAAATTGTGATATACGTAAATTTGCCTGATGAGGGATTAGAATATCAATATTTTCACTCTTTAAATTATTTGCTTTTAAACCATCTACTATAGCTTCAGAAAAACGAGTCACTGCGTTTTTAAAAACAAATTTTCCATTCATGTATGGATAATACGATTGATCATCTGGATCATTTTCTTTTAATATTTGAGGAACCCATCTTCCAGTGTGAGGGCCATCCATCATTAACTCTCTAGCATGTTTACCCTCAGAATAAAGATGAGAAGATAATATTCCTTTTCCACTTTCTTCACTTCTAGATAAAACTGCAGCTCCTGCCCCATCTCCAAAAATAACTGTAACTCCTCGACCTCTTGTTGATTTGTCTAATCCGCCAGAATGATTTTCAGATCCAATTACTAAAATATTCTTATACATGCCCGTTTTTATGAACTGATCAGCAACAGAAATTGCATAGATAAAACCAGAACATTGATTACGAACATCTAAAGCACCAATTGTTGGCATATCTAACATTTCTTGAACACGAACTCCTCCACCAGGAAAATACATGTCAGGACTAAGAGTAGCAAAGACGATGAAATCAATATCATTTTTTTTTAAACCAGATCTCTCAATTGCTATTTTTGAAGCTTTTACAGCCATAGTGGATGTAGTGTCATCCGTTTTAGGATCTATCCATCTTCGTTCCTTAATACCTGTTCTTTCTTGAATCCATTCATCTGTAGTGTCAATTATTTTTGATAAATCATTATTAGTTATAATATTGTCAGGAACATAATAACCAAGACCGCTAATTTTTGAATTATACATGATTAAGGATTAAGATTTTAAATTAAATATAGAGAATTGTAGCTATTAAAACACAAATTAATGTCAATTTGTCATTCAAGATTGTTTGGTATATCATTTGATCTTATAATCATAAAATTATAATTATGTCTAAAGGTAAAATTAACGTATCAGTTGAAAACATTTTTCCACTTATAAAAAAGTTCTTATACAGTGATCACGAAATATTTTTAAGAGAATTAATTTCTAATGCGACAGATGCAACTTTAAAATTAAAACATCTGAGTAGTATTGGGGAAAACAAAATAGATATTGGAAATCCATTTATTGAAATTAAAATTGATAAAAAAGGAAAGAAATTACATATTATTGATCAAGGTCTTGGAATGTCATCTGAGGAAGTTAAAAAATATATCAATCAAGTTGCTTTTTCTGGAGCTGAAGAATTTTTAGATAAATACAAAGATAGCGCAAAAGACAGCGGAATAATTGGTCATTTTGGTTTAGGTTTTTATTCAGCTTTTATGGTTGCAGAAAAGGTTGAGATAATCACTAAATCTTATCAAGACAAACCTGCTGCTCATTGGATTTGTGATGGTTCACCTGAGTATACACTTAAAAAGAGTGATAAAAAAGAAAGAGGGTCTGAAATAATTTTACATATAGACAAAGATTCAAAAGAGTTTTTAGAAGAAAGTAGAATCAAAACACTCTTAACAAAATATAATAAATTCATGCCTGTACCAATTAAATTTGGCTCTAAAGAAATTACAAAAAAGGTTGGAGAGGGAGATGATCAAAAAGAAGTAAAAGAAGTTGTAGATGATATTATCAATAACCCTAATCCAGCTTGGACTAAAACACCTTCAGACTTAGATGATCAATCTTATAAAGATTTTTACAGAGAATTATATCCAATGCAGTTTGAAGAACCATTATTCAACATTCATTTAAATGTAGATTATCCTTTTAATCTTACGGGAATTTTATATTTTCCTAAAATTTCGAACGACATAAACATGCAAAAAGATAAAATTCAACTTTATCAAAATCAAGTTTTTGTCACTGACAATGTTGAAGGAATTGTACCCGAATTTTTAACTTTACTTAGGGGAGTTATAGATTCTCCAGACATACCACTTAACGTGTCTAGAAGTTACCTTCAAGCTGATGGTGCAGTTAAAAAAATCAGTAATTATATCACTAGAAAAGTTGCTGATAAATTAAGTTCATTGTATAAAAAAGACAGAAAAGGATTTGAAGAAAAATGGAACGACATAAAGGTTGTAATTGAATACGGAATGTTAAGTGAAGATAAGTTTTTTGAAAAAGCACAAAAATTTGCTTTATATCCAACTGTAAATAATGATTATTTTACTTTTGATGAATTAAAAGATAAAATATCTAAAACACAAACTGATAAAGACGGTAACCTTGTAATTCTATACACTTCAAACGTTAATGAGCAACATTCATATGTTGAGTCAGCTAAAGCTAAAGGTTATGAAGTCCTTTTATTAGATTCTCCAATAATTAGTCATTTAATTCAAAAAATAGAAACTTCGAATGAAAAATTAAATTTCACTAGAGTTGATTCTGATGTTATTGATAAATTAATTAAAAAGGATGAAAAAGAAGTTTCTAAGCTTGACGATAAAGAAAAGGAAAGATTAAAAACAATAATTGAAGAAGTAGTTCCAAAAGAAAAATACACGGTTCAGATTGAAGCCACTGATAGCAATTCTCCGCCTTTTGTAATAACTGTACCAGAATTTATGAGAAGAATGAAAGAAATGCAGCAAAGTGGTGGAAATGGAATGTTCGGAAATATGCCTGAAATGTATAATTTGAACATAAATGTCAATAATTCAATATGTTCTGAAATATTAAACTCTAAAGGAAAAGCAAAAAAAGAAAGGTTAATTAATCAATCATTAGATTTAGCAAAACTTTCTCAAAATCTTTTAAAAGGGGAAGAACTTACATCATTTATAAAAAGAAGTCTAGATTTGATAAAATAACATAAAATCAAAAGTTTATGTTAAAATCATGAAAAAAATAAGAAAGAAAGAGATAAGTATCTTGAATAATATAAAACTTCAAAAAGGATTTTGGTTAGGAATTTTTCTTATGATTGGAACTATTACAGGAGCTGTAACTGAAAACATTGGTGTATGTCTTCTATTAGGAATATGTTTTGGTGTTGTAATTGAGCTTATGCAGAACAAATATTAACTCATAATAATGAAAAAAATAAATTTATATTTTTTAAGTTTTTTCTACATAATTAATGGAGTTTTTCATTTTTTTTTCACAGAATCTTATTTACCAATAATGCCTGACTTCCTTCCATTTCATATGGAACTTATTTTATTTTCAGGAGTTCTTGAAGTTGGATTTGGAATTGGAGTTTTATTTGATAGGTTTAGAAATATTTCATTAACAGGGATTATATTAATATTAATATTATTTATGTCAGTTCATATAAACATGTTGGTTCCTGAAAATAGCTTTGGATACAATACCCCGCTGCTTGTTTTCAGATCACTATTCCAATTTGTTCTTATTTATTGGGCTTGGATGAATAGAAAATTAAAACCCACTGTTTAGTTGTTTTTTTTTTGTATTCTTGAAAAATAAATCTAT
>Ga0102891_1000717_pt1 | contig 11982 bp, 8 predicted proteins | sample Colrivmet1552A02_FD_84503 | JGI IMG/M metagenome (GOLD analysis project Ga0102891, IMG submission 84503) | Estuarine microbial communities from the Columbia River estuary - metaG 1552A-02 | ecosystem: Environmental > Aquatic > Marine > Intertidal zone > Estuary | place: USA: Columbia River...
ACGCGCGTCACGCCATCGCTACCCGTTACCTTCACGCCGACCAGTTGGCCATCGCGCTCATCAAGGCCCGTGACTTGACCAACGATGAATTGCATTTCGTAGGCCTCACACAACTCACGCATTTTGGCGACGTTGGCGGGCGCCGCTTTGAAGCCATCACGACGATGGATCAAAATGACGCTTTCCGCTTTGTTCGGACCTTCTGCGACGAAGTTCAGGGTCCAATCCAGCGCCGAGTCACCACCCCCCAGAATCACGAGATTCTTACCAGCAAAGTCAGCTGGGTTTTTGACGCGGTAGTGGACCTGCGAACCCTCGTACTTTTCAACGCCGTCAACCTTGAGCGTTCGCGGCTGGAAGGCTCCCACGCCCGCTGCGATGAAGATGGTTTTAGTTAAAAACTGTGTGCCTTTGCCGGTCTCTACAAAGAATCGACCATCGGGTTGTTGCAAAACGGTGCTCACTTCACTGCCAAAATGGAACGTTGGCTTGAACGGCTCAATCTGCTTCATCAACGCGTCGGTGAGTTCTTTGCCTGTGCATACGGGCACAGCGGGAATATCAAAAATAGGCTTGTCTGGATAAAGCTCCATGGGCTGCCCACCGGCGTAGGCTAAGGAGTCGATCACGTGCGCCTTGATCTCTAGCAGGCCCAGTTCGAACACTTGGAAGAGGCCAACCGGCCCAGCACCAATGATGACGGCATCGGTCTCGATTACATCAGCACGAATCTCAGGAGTGACGGGGGCAGTAACGAGGGTATCCATAAGGCGCAAATTTTGCAAAAAAATGGCGAGCAAGCTCGCCGGTTAGAGAGTGGCGGAAAACCGTTTGTCGGGTTTAGCGAACCAATTCTGAGAGCTTGTTGGGTTTGTCTTTCCAGTCATCGGCGTCTCCCAATGGCTCTTTGCGTTTGGTGATGCTTTTCCAAGTGGGCAAACGTGACAACTCGAGATTGAGCTTGATCATGTGCGTCTGATCCTCGGGAAGGTCTTCCTCTGCGTAGATGGCAGAGACGGGGCACTCAGGAATACACACGGCGCAATCGATGCACTCGTCTGGATCGATGGTCAGGAAGTTGGGCCCTTCGCGGAAGCAGTCCACGGGACAGACGTCCACGCAGTCGGTGTACTTACATTTGATACAGGCTTCGGTAACGACGTGTGTCATGGCTTTGTGTTGGTAACGAGATGCAAATACATAATTTTAATAGTTTGTTGGCCGCTCGGGCGGGACAAGCCTTAATCTTGCCGGCGCAGCGGGGCTTCTATCTGATAGGCATCGACCTGGTAGAAGCGACTGTATCGAGCCAATTGGCGCTGTGCCGCCTCCAGCGATTGATCCGCTCGCAAAATGGCATGGCTGAAACCACATCTAGCCATTTGCAGAACCTGGTCAACCAATACATCGCCGGTCGCGATAAGAGGGCCGGTAGCCCCCAAACGCCCGCGCAGTAGAGCGGCTTGAGAGTAGGCTCTGCCGTCAGTGAACTTGGGGAAATTCAGACTAATGGCCTGCGACGTGTGTGAGCCATCTATTGGGACCTCGGCCGTGTTATCGATCGCTAGCGCCTCTCGCAACCACGCTGCGGCCTCCGCTGTGTTGGCTGTCGTCAGTTGAATCTCTGGTGTCGTATGCATAGGGGTGTGTGGGTTAGGTGAGTGTCAAGCGGTTGCCAAGCGTGCCTGGTGTGCGGCAGCTTTGAATGGGTCGTGTCCGACGCGGTCGAGGGTGGCGATAAAGGCCTCACCCCTCACGCGCAAATGGTTGTAAGTGTCGAGAATCGCCTCGATAGCCCCGACAACCTCATCTGCGGCAAAAGAAGGGCCTACGACCCGCCCCGGCCGCGCTTCACCGCCAATTGACGCTCCGTCAGAGCCTGCCAGGGTGATTTGGTACCACTCTTGCCCATCTTTGTCCACACCGAGAATACCGATGTGTCCACTGTGATGGTGGCCGCATGAGTTGATACAGCCGCTGATGTGCAGATCGATGGCGCCGAGGTCCATCAGCTCGTCTAAATCCTGGTAACGCGCTGTGATGGCGGATGCAAGGGGCAGCGAACGTGCGTTCGCCAGGCTGCAAAAATCTCCCCCAGGGCAAGCGATCATGTCGGTTAGTAAGCCGATATTGGGTTTCGCCAGCCCCAAGGCTTTCGCATCCCGCCACAGCGCGGGCAGTGCATCGCAGCGCACCCATGGAAGTACCAAATTTTGGGTGTGCGTGACACGCAGTTCACCCGCGCTGTAGGTATCGGCAAGCTGTGCTGCAGCGTCAAGCTGGGCGGCTGTTGCGTCACCGGGCGCGTGTCCTACACGCTTGAATGAAAGGGTCACTGCGCGCAGGTGCGGCACTTTGTGTGGGCGTACGTTCTGGGTCAACCAGCTGTCAAATCCAGCCTCATCCCGTGAGGCGGCAGCCAGGATTGCGGCTATTTTTTCTTGGGTGGGAATGGCGCCTTGATCGCGCGATGGGGGAGAGAATGCCGCAGCGACTTCGGCGAATCGCGTGGCTGTGATCCGGTTGGGGCTACCGTCAACGGTTTGGAGGGCTTCGAATTCGGCGTCGACCTCGTCGATATATGCTTGCCCCTCAGCCTTCACCAAAATCTTGATGCGTGCTTTGTAAAGGTTGTCGCGTCGGCCCCAACGGTTATAGACCCGAATCACCGCGGTGAGGTAGTCGAGGATGTCAAACGCGGGCACGAACGATCGCAGGATGCGCCCAATGACAGGGGTGCGCCCCATGCCGCCCCCGACTGACACTTCAAAACCGAGGTCGCCATCATCGTTCGCCACCAGACGCAATCCCACGTCGTGCCAGCGGGTCGCGGCGCGATCCTCTGAAGCGCCGGTTATGGCGACTTTGAATTTACGGGGTAAAAATGCGAATTCAGGATGCAGGGTGCTCCATTGGCGGATCAGTTCGGCAAAGGGGCGGGGGTCAACCAGCTCGTCTGGCGCAATGCCTGCGAAGGCGTCGGTGGTGGTGTTGCGTATGCAGTTGCCGCTGGTTTGGATACCGTGCAGGCCTGCGGTGGCAAGCAGGTCCATCACATCCGCACTCTTTGACAGTGGTATCCAATTGAACTGGACGTTTTGACGTGTGGTGAAGTGGGCGCAATGGTCGGGCAGGGAGGTCACATCGCTCAGACCGGCTACCGTGGTGTCAATGGATGAGAGGTCCTTGTGGTCGTAGGTACGGGCGATCTCCGCCAGCACGCGCAGTTGCCGGCTGGACACGACACCATAGGGAATGGCGACCCGTAGCATGGGAGCGAAGCGTTGCACGTACCATCCGTTCTGCAGTCGCAGCGGCTTGAACTCATCTTCCGACAAGGCGCCGGATTCCCACCGGTTCAATTGGTCTCGGTACTGCGCGGCGCGCTGCTCTATGAAGGTTTGGTCAAACTCGGTGTAGGCGTACATGTGCACTTGCAATCGGTTGGCTTTGGAGTCCACGACTTTAGGTCAAGCGGCCTTATTTCCAAACGATATTTTTCTTATGCACTTATGCCGATTGACGTATATGGGCTATTGATGGGTCTTGAGCGCTTGGCGCGCGCTCTGCAGCAGGGCGCGACGGGGATCGATCGCTTTTTCAAGATCCAAAGGCAGTGGGCTTAGCTGCCCGCTCATTTTGGCCGCCAATACTTCTCCCAGTAACGGGGCCAGGCTCAGGCCTCGGGAGCCGAGTGCGAGCAGACCGTATAGACCGGGCGCGGTGGGTATTTGATGCCGTGCTGCGCTGGGGTCAATGCCCGCGTGAACGCCAAAAGGCAAGGCTCCTACCAAGGGCATGCGATCGATCGACGCGCATCGCACGCCAACCCAATCTTGCAATAAGTTCTCTTTGGCCTGCGCAGACCACCGGTCGGTGGCTTCGGGGGCGATGCTGGCGAGGAGGTCGTGGTTAGCGGCCCGGTCGCGTGCGCGGACGGCAAGATCATCTGAGCCCCGACGGTAAGTCGCACCGACACTCCACACGGCGCCCGTGCGGGTCAGAAAGTGCGGTACGTAAACGCCACTCAACCGTTTGGGCGTGACCCGCGATGGACTGTCTGTGCCCATTTGGCTGGGCCCCAGGGTGATCTGCCCCGCAACGGGACGGAGACCGAGCGCCGGTGTCTCCAATAAGTACGGTGCCGCATGGGCGTTGGCAACGACCACATGAGACACTGCCGAGAGGACGGCACCCGTTGTTGAGAGAAGGTTCCAGTGCCGAGTGACGTCGTCAAAATGCAAGCGCGTAATTGGCGTTTGGGTGCACAGTTCGAGCGAGGTGAGTGCCCTTGCGTGATTCAGCCACGCGTCAATCAGGCAAGCCGGTTGGATGATATGAGCCAGGTCGACGCCTTGCAAAACAGGGGGCTGATGGAGGTCGCCACGTTCGTAGTTTTCGACCGATGTAGCGACCCAACCATGACCGTCAGGCAGGTAGGTTTGCAGGTGGCTGCGGGTGACAGACAGCCCTTGCGCCGTCAGCCGGCTAAGCGGTGTGGGCTGAGTCGTATGGTGCGGGCTGAGCATGCCCACAGGAAGGGCAGAGGCACCGCTCGCTGGGTTGTCCCCGGACTCGTATACCGTGATGCGCCAACCGAGCTTGGCCAGCGCAATCGCAGTCGCCGCGCCCGCCAGTCCGCAGCCGATGATGGCGGCGTGTGGCGACGACCGTCCCAGCACGGGGTAGCTTAACTTTGGGTGGGCGGGACGTAGCCTTGCGCGGCGTCAGCGCCGTCACCGAAGAAGTGATTTTCCATTTGACGTGCCAAATATTGCCGCGCACGCGCGTCTGCCAGGTTGAGTCGGTTCTCGTTTACCAGCATGGTTTGGTGTTTCAGCCAATCCGCCCACGCTTGTTTACTCACGTTGAGCCACAGCTTTTTGCCTAGCTCCCCCGGGTAAGGCGGGAAGTCCAATCCCTCAGACTCAACCCCCAATTTGATGCAATTAACCATCCGTGTCATGAAGCGACTTCCTTTAATCAATGGCGTTACTGTACCAACAATTCAGGTTCCGCTAATGAAAGACCGGCATTTCCATTCATGAAGCTCGTAGCCATTACCATAGGGGGGTTAACTAAATTACAAGACGAGATTCAGGAGACGCCATGCAGCCCCTTTTTGCCATAGAGACCCCACAAGCGCGATGGGCACGTCGCTTAAGCGGTGTGATTGCGCTGTGGTGCTTTGGCTTGCTGGCTTATGGCTTTTACTTACAGCACGTTTCGGGCCTTGAACCTTGTCCCATGTGTATCGTGCAGCGCTATGCGCTCATCCTGACATTGGTTTTTAGTGCCTTTGCCGCCTACACCAAAGGCAGCGGTTTGCGGGGCCTGTGGATGACCCTGGCAGCCTTGTTCGCGGTTGGGGGTGCATTTGTAGCGGCACGCCAGAGCTGGTTGCAGTGGTATCCACCAGAGATCTTCTCGTGCGGACGTGACTTCTACGGCATGATCGAAGCGTTCCCCTTGCAAAAAGTGATCCCCATGCTGCTCAAAGGTAGTGGGGATTGCACCGCGGTCGATTGGACGTTTTTGGGGTTGTCCATCGCCAACTGGTCGTTCATCAACTTCGTGGCGATGGTCGGCGCCATCATTTTGGTGTGGCGGCGCGGGCGTCGCGCTTAAAGCTTTTTCAAGAACACCTTGCTGCGCCGATCCCAGTTGTATTTGCTTTTTCGTGCCTCGGGTAGCGAATCGGGGGCGACTTCAACAAATCCCCGCTTGATGAACCAGTGCATGGTGCGGGTGGTGAGAACGAAGATACTTTTCAGACCCAAGGCCCTGGCCCGTTGCTCGATACGCTTGAGGAGCCGCTCGCCGTCCCCCTGCGCTTGGCTGTGCGGCGAGACGGTTAACGCGGCCATCTCACCCGTGCGCTCCTCGGGGTAGGGGTACAGCGCGGCGCAACCGAAAATCACCCCGTCGTGCTCAATGATCGTGTAATTCGCGGCGTCGCGCTCAATTTCGGTACGGTCGCGCTTGACCAGCACGCCTTCTTTTTCGAGCGGCTCAATCAAGGCCAAGATACCGCTGACATCGTCAATCGAGGCTTCGCGCAGGCTTTCTAATTTTTCGTCGACCACCATCGTGCCAATGCCATCGTGGGTGTAAATCTCTAGCAGGGGCGCACCGTCGACTGCGAAGGGCAGGATGTGGCTGCGCTCGACGCCCGCCTCGCAGGCCTGCACACAGTAGCGCAGGTAAAAACTGGTGTCGCTTGGCTGGTCCGCCTTGGGCAGGCTGTTGAGGATCGCCTTGGCTTGGGCCAATGGCAATTCGGTTGTGATCGCAGTTTCAGGGTCGTTGAGGTCGGCGTGAAGACCCGGAATTTCCGTCAGGAACATCAGCTTGTCCGCCTGCAGCGCGATTGCGGTCGCTGTGGCGACGTCCTCCATGGCCAAGTTGAAGGCCTCACCGGTTGGGGAGAAGCCAAAAGGCGACAGAAGCACCAAAGCCCCCATGTCGAGCGCGCTTGCAATACCGTGGGCATCTACCTTGCGCACCATGCCTGAGTGCATGAAATCAATGCCATCGACCAACCCAATGGGGCGCGCCGTGATGAAGTTGCCTGAGAGTACACGCACTTTCGCACCGGCCATGGGCGTATTGGGCAGCGCTTGGCTGAACGCGGCTTCAATCTCATAGCGCAGCTGACCCGCGGCTTCTTGAGCGCAGTCCAACGCCACCGAGTCAGTAATGCGGGTCCCCATTGCAAAGGCAGCGGAGTGTCCTTTAGCAGCCAGCTGTTCGTTCACCTGGGGGCGAAAGCCGTGCACCAAGACGATGCGAACGCCCATGCTTTGAATCAGTGCCAAGTCCTGCACAATGCTGGGGAGCTTACCCGCTGCGATGGCTTCACCGGCCAGTCCAACGACCAGCGTCTTACCCCGGTGCATGTGAATGTAGGGGGCTACAGACCGAAACCAAGGAACAAATGTGAAGTTGAAAACGTCAGACATGGCAGCGCGCTGGGGTGGTTGATTGAAACAAATATCGCCCCCGGTGAAGGGCCCACTGAAGTCATAAGGATAATCGTTCCTTGTTCACTTTTACATTTGTGTTTGAAACTCGGGTTTTACGTTGGATTTAAAGCTAAATTTTCCTGAATCGCTGCCGGTCAGCGCGAAGCGCGAAGAGATCATGGCGCTCATGCGGGCACATCAAGTGGTCGTCGTCTGTGGCGAGACAGGCTCGGGTAAAACCACACAGCTACCCAAAATGGCGCTGGCGCTCGGGCGCGGGCGCATCAACGGCGGCAAACTGATCGGGCACACCCAGCCCCGAAGGATTGCTGCCAGTAGCGTCGCGAAGCGCATCGCGACAGAGCTAGACACCCCATTGGGGGAGGTGGTCGGCTACAAGGTTCGCTTCCAAGATCGCCTTTCTCGGGACGCATCCGTGAAGCTCATGACGGATGGAATTTTGCTGGCGGAGACCCAAACCGATCCGCTTTTAAAGGCCTACGACACCATCATCATCGATGAGGCGCATGAACGTAGTCTCAATATTGATTTCTTGATGGGCTACCTGCGTCAGCTGCTGCCGCGGCGACCCGACCTGCAGGTGATTGTGACTTCAGCAACCATTGATGCGGATCGGTTTGCGCAGTACTTCGCGTCCCGCAAAGGTCCCGCGCCCATCGTGCAGGTCTCTGGTCGAACTTATCCGGTAGAGATTCGCTGGCGACCTTTCGAAGAGTCAAAAGATAGCGACCTCAATACAGCCATCGCAGATGGAGTGGACGAGCTGTGGCGTGGTGGTGGACACGCCAGTCAGGGTGATATTTTGGTTTTCTTACCAGGTGAGCGTGAAATCCGCGAGGCGACAGACCACCTGCGCAAGCACCTCAGCCATCAACCGGTGTTGCGCGACACGGAGATCCTTCCGCTGTTTTCGAGACTGAGCCAAGCTGAGCAGGACCGTGTGTTTGAAACCGGTGGACGCCGTCGTGTGGTGCTGGCAACCAACGTCGCGGAAACGTCTTTGACGGTGCCCGGTATCCGCTTCGTGATCGACGCAGGAACGGCGCGAGTCAAGCGTTACAGCTACCGCCAAAAAGTCGAGCAGCTGTTGGTGGAGCCCATAAGTCAAGCGGCTGCGAACCAGCGGAGTGGTCGTTGCGGGCGCGTTGCTGATGGCATCGCTATTCGTCTTTACGATTCGGCCGCATTTGCCGCACGACCGGCGTATACCGACCCCGAAATTTTACGAAGCTCGCTCGCTGCCGTCATCTTGCGGATGAAGTCGCTGCACCTGGGAGATATTGAGCAATTCGCCTTCATTGATCCACCGCCGAAGCGTGCGGTCGTTGACGGTTATCAATTGCTCAATGAGCTTGGAGCCGTTGATGATGAGAACGTGCTGACTCCGCTTGGTATGCAGTTGGCGCACTTACCTTTGGACCCCAAGGTCGGTCGCGTGATCTTAGAAGCGACGCAGCGAGGCGCTTTGGCCGAGGTCATGGTCATCGCGGCTGCACTTTCGCTGCAGGATGTGCGTGATCGTCCAATTGACAAACAGGCGCAGGCGGATCAAGCCCATAAAAAGTTCGATGACGAACGCAGTGAGTTTTTGGGCACCTTACGGTTATGGGCATGGATGCTTCGTGCCCGTGGCGGCATGAATCATGACGCGTTGCTGAGCGCCTGGGTCAGTGGTCCTAAAACAAGCACGCCACCCGGACAAACGTTAAGTGGGAAGAACGCGCACCTGCGTCCCGAGCAACGACGTACGAAAGCAAACCAAACCGCTACGACGGCTGGGGCTGAACCAGAGACACATAAGTTGTCGAACCGTCAGTATGAGCAGGTGCTGCGTGATCAATACATCAACGTTCGTCGCGCGCGTGAGTGGCGTGACGTTTACAGCCAACTGCATACCGTCGTCGCAGAGTACGGCTGGAAGTTAAACGATAAGCCCGCGGGGTACGAGGCATTGCACCTGTCGCTACTCTCTGGCTTACTGGGAAATGTCGGTTGCAAGAGCGATGCTGAGGATTGGTATTTAGGCGCTCGAGGAATTAAGTTTTACGCCCATCCAGGCGCGAATCTGAGCAAGAAGGCCGGCAAGTGGGTGGTTGTCGCTGAACTGGTCCAGACAGCGCGACTATTCGGACGTGGTATCGCCGCCATTGACCCCAAGTGGCTGGAGGAGGTTGGTGCCCATTTGTTGAAGCGGCAACTGCTCGAGCCGCATTGGGAGAAAAAATCTGCGCATGTTGTGGCCCTAGAGCGAGCCACGCTCTACGGACTAACGGTTTACAGCCAACGGCGTGTGCGTTACGACCGCATTGACCCAGAGACCGCAAGGACGATCTTCATTCGCGATGGACTGGTGGGCGGGGCCTACGATTGCCGTCTGCCCTTTTTGGCTGCGAACCAGCGTCTGATCAAGGAGGTGTTGGACCTTGAGCACAAATCCCGGCGGCAAGATGTGTTGGTTGATGACGCGTTGATTGAGGCGTTTTATGACGCACAGTTACCCGCTGACGTGTTCAGCGGCGACACACTGGAGCGCTGGTATCGTGTGGCCGGCAGGCAAGACCCCAAGTGCCTCTATCTGACCCGTGAAACCTTGATGCGCCACGAGGCCAGTGGCGTTACGCATCAGGCCTTTCCCAAGCTGCTGCGTGTTGGCGGCGTGGATTGTCCTGCGACTTACCTGCACGAACCCGGTGATGCCAAAGATGGCGTGACTGTCGAGGTACCGATATTTGCGTTAAACCAGGTAGACCCTGCGCGGTGTGAGTGGCTGGTGCCGGGGTTGTTGAAAGAAAAAATACAAGGTTTGCTGAAGAGTTTGCCGCAGAAGCCCCGGGCACGTTTGGTGCCTATTCCCCAAACGGCGGCCGAAATGGCCGTTACGCTCACTGACCCCGATACATTTGGGCAAGGTTCATTGATCGAGGTTTTGACCGCTCAAATCAAAGCGAAGACGGGATTAGACGTAAAGACCACCGACTTGAAGCCTGATAGTCTCATCCCGCATTTGTTAATGAATATTCGGGTAGTGGATGCGCACGGACGTCAGTTGGGCATGGGACGTCACATCGCCACCTTGAAGGCCCAATTGGGCGGGCAGGCGCGCGGCGCTTTTCAAGCGTTGGCAGAACTCAAGCTGGCTAAATTACCTCCAGCCCCTGAGGTGTCAAACTCGCCGACAGGGGGTGCACCACCTGCCAAATCAAGCGACGCCAAACGAGCCGCTCAGTCCACTGTGGATACCGACAACCGCAGCTACGGTGGCGTGGTGTGGGACAGTTCCGCTCGCTACACCAATTGGAGTTTTGGAACGTTGCCTGAGTTGATGGAGATTCGACAAGGGCAACAAACTTTGGTTGGCTTTCCTGCACTCGTTGATAAGCACGATGCGGTCGCCATTGAAGTCTTTGACGAGCCTGATGTGGCAGCGCGTCACCACCGTCTCGGTTTGTTACGGTTGTTTGCCTTTCAAATCAAGGATGCGCTCAAATACCTCGAAAAAAACATACCTGATTTACAGGCCATGTCCGTCGCCTACATGTCGCTGGGTACAGCCGAAGCGCTACGGACACAGATTATCGAAGTGGCGCTGGACCGCGCCTTTTTACAGACGCCGCTACCGCAAGATGCCACCGCATTTGCCGCGCGCATTGGCGAGGGGCGAGGACGTCTGACATTGATTGCCAATGAAGTCGCGCGCGCATGCGGCGATGTGTTGAGTGCGTATAGCAAAGTACAACGAAAGCTACGCGATGCAAAAAACATGGCGACTGTCGTACAGGATGTTGAGCAGCAACTGGCGCGCATCATGCCAAAAGATTTTGTGCGTCAAACTCCTGCGACGGACTTGCCGCATCTCACCCGCTATCTGAATGCAATTCTGGCGCGCATTGATAAAGCGCGATCTGATCCCGCACGAGATGCGACGCAGGCCCGTGAGGTGCAGCGGCTTGAGCAGTCGTTTTATCGATTGGTTGCGCAACGCAATGGCCAGCTCGATGAGGCGTCTCAGCATTTCAAGTGGCTACTAGAGGAATTACGCGTTGGTCTGTTCGCGCAGGAACTGCGCACACGGCAACCGGTTAGCGTTAAACGACTGGAAAAAGCGTTGGCCCTTTTGCAGACCTAACGCAATCGCCACAGTGGGTCAGATGCCGTAATTTTCACCGTCGCCAGCCATGGCTTTGGCAATCAAGTCGCGGCTTAGATTGGGGCTGAGCAGCTCAGCGAAGCGCAGCACGTACAAACGAAGATAAGCGCCACGCTTGAAGGCGACCCGAGCGACATTGCTGCCAAACAGATAGCCGGCTGGGCGCATCACCATGTCGGGGCCGACGCCGTCTTTGTCGACAGCCATCTGCGCGACGATACCGACCCCCATACCCAGCCCCACGTACGTTTTGATCACGTCGGAGTCGATGGCATCGAGAACAATGTTGGGTTTTAGTCCCCGGTTGCCGAAAGCCACATCGATGCGACTTCGACCCGTAAAGGTCGGGTGATAGGTGACCAGCGGGTGTTGCACCAAGTCCTCTAAGCGGATGCGTTCCAGCGCCGCCAGCGGGTGCCCCTTGGGCATGACCAACACGTGTTGCCACTCATAGCAGGGCATGCTCACGAGGTCCTCGAACTGTGTCAACGACTCTGTTGCGATGCCGATGTCGGCCGCGTCGTTCAGTAGCATTTCGGCGACTTGTGTGGGTGAGCCTTGATGCAAGCTGATGTTGACCTTTGGGTAGGCTTGGCGCAGTTTGGCGACAGGCTCCGGTAAAACGTAGCGAGCTTGAGTGTGTGTCGTGGCAATACTCAAGGTGCCAGAGTCTTGGTTGGAGAACTGCTCACCAATGCGCTTGAGGTTGTGAATTTCCCGAAGAATGATGTCAATGCTTTTGAGGACATGGGTGCCAGGCTCGGTGATGCGTTTAATTCGCTTTCCGTGTCGCGCGAAAATCTCGACGCCAAGCTCATCCTCTAACTCGATAATCGCTTTTGAAACACC
>Ga0102891_1000726_pt1 | contig 11871 bp, 12 predicted proteins | sample Colrivmet1552A02_FD_84503 | JGI IMG/M metagenome (GOLD analysis project Ga0102891, IMG submission 84503) | Estuarine microbial communities from the Columbia River estuary - metaG 1552A-02 | ecosystem: Environmental > Aquatic > Marine > Intertidal zone > Estuary | place: USA: Columbia River...
CCATCCTGGTAATGGTTGTTCTCCTTTATATGCCGTGTGAGAGGCACCTTCATTATCCCAAGCTCTTAAAATCTTGTTACCCGCCTTACTTGTTCCCAAGCAAACAGGTTCGATTTGTCTAATACCTCTACCACCTGGTTCATCACCATCGTAATAGATAATCACCACCTGTCTTTTCTTAATGGAGTCAACGACGCCATCGATAGATGCGATTTCACATATTAAACTTTTAAGAGCTTGATTTAACTTCATTAGAAATTAGGGTATGTTTTTGATGAGTTAAATCTGTTAATTTTGATTTCGTTTTTTCTTTCTACTACGTCGTCAATAGTTCCAGCATTTACGTTGTAAACGTCCAAGAAAGCTCCAGTACCTCTACCCATAGAATCACCGTCAGCAACGGCATCTCTATTTACTGATGAGTATTCGTTACCCACCGCGTTAAAGTCATTTTTTGGGATTAGCTTAGCTCTTTCTGCGTCCGCATAAGCGGTAAGTGCGTTTGGTTCATTTTGAGACAAGTCTATACTTAGTTCGTTAGCCATGATTATAATTTTGAAATTAGTTCGTTTATTCTTTTAAGGCTCTCAGTAACTGCTGCGTTATATCTGTCAACAGTACTTGTATGTTCTTGAGAGGGTCTTACGTTATTAAAGTTTTTCTTTTCGTGAGGTTTCAAAAACTGATTCTGCATTCCTGCGTTCATCTTGTTTGTTTTTGTCATTTTATTATAGTCCCTCATTTTTCTTAATTCGTTCTCAACCCAATTTTTCATTTCAACACCACCATTTAATATAAATGGAGCCTCATTGTGGTTTCCTTTAAAATTATCAAAAAAGTTTTTAATCCTTTTTAATTGTTTGTATTCTATAAAATTTTTACCTTGTAATTCCTGATTTCTATTAAAACCTTCAGTATTCTCATCGGCACCCTTTACCCTATGGAAACATAATTTCATATGTTCCTGTTTGTCTTTTGGAAATTCAATCTCCCCTTTAGCCGAGTTATATAGGTCTTGGTTCATATTATTTTTTTAATTCTATCTTTAGAAACTTAATCAAGTCATCAATTTGAAGACCTTGACGCTCCGCTTGTTTTTTCAAGTTAGCAATGTTTCTTTTTAGAATTTTAAAATCGTCAACATCTTTTTCATTTACATCACCATCCTCTGAAGATTTCTTTTTTGCTAAAAGGTCTTCAACCATTTTGATTGCCTTTTGTTTTTGAATCTCGGATAGAGTTGCTCTTGTGATAAAATTTTTATCTTTATAATATTTTGATTTTTTGTCTTTATTACCTGAAGGGTCTTTTCCTTGTTGTTTTGTTCTTTCTTTAGCATCATCAGGTTCCATTCCCATATCTTTAACCAAATATTCAAACGTATCCTTCCCATCCATGTCTTCAGTTTCTTCATATCCAAAAGCACCTGACATATCAATCTCTTCTATTTCCTCAGCTGATTCACCGAAGTATGTTCTATATCCACGAGAAATCGGGTCGTTTGTAATACGAGCGGCTGGAACTGTTTGGTCCATAGTTTTCTTTGGATGCAATTTAGGGTCAAGAATTGGAATTTTAGAGTTTGACATAGCTCCATCCGCATTCACCAACTCTTCCAAGTCGGCTTTCAAAGTTTTTGTATTCTTAACTTTTTTCTCGTTTGCAACTTTTTTCAAATGTTTTTTTACCTTCTCACCCTTACTTTTTTCAAAGTGAATAACCTCATCTTTTTTACGCGCTTCGGTTAAAGTTCCCTCTACAGAGAAATATAAGGAATATTTATCTCCTTTGTCTCTCAAAAGAAAATAATACGGTGATGAATAAAATTCGTTATCTGTGGCAATCATCTGTTCTTTTTATCATATAAATACCACGACACAAGGTATTTATCATTAGTTTATGGCATATCAAAATATTAATCAATATAATTTTAGAAGATGGGGAATTAAACCTGTCAACGAAGTCACGGACATTTGTCTCGCATCTGACGAGAAAGACTATGACCAAGAAGTAGTATTTTCACCGTTACTAATAGGTGAGAATGATGGGAATAGAATGCCGTTTAAGTTTGACTTTAATAGTTCTGGAACAACGATTTGCCAAACAGGAAATTGTTCATTTGATAACGACGTTATTGTATCAGAGAACTATTGGAACCCAACTGATACTGACCCAAATTTCTGTCCAATAGTTACCGACCTATGTGATGTTGGTTTGACAGGGATTGATAACGGTCTTGTTAAACACATGTCAGGTGAGACAATTCAAATCACCACAGGTTTATATACAACATCTGCTGACACATATAGTAGATACAAATACGATAGGAGAATGAAAATGCATCCTATCACGGGTTTCACGACTTCTGAAAACAGGTTATGGAACGATGACTCCTACAATTATGATATGTCCTATGCGACAGATGGTAGTCCTGTAGGTTATTTTGCAAGATTAGACGGAGGGTTCTTCCAAGGATTCTACAAATTACCAGGATACGACTATCAGGTGTTCCCTCAAAGAGTTTCTTTAGGGTGGACAGCTGAATTTATGTTAAGATATAGATGGACAGGAGATACTTCTGTTGGTCTTAACGCAAGGTACCCAGACAACAAGGGAACCTTTTTCTATATGGGGGCGAGAGCCGAAAACAAATTCTATCATTATGCCGATGGTGAACCAAAACAAGATACAGGGTATACAAGAGTGACTTCAGGGTTAACATGTATGCACACTTGTGGTTGTGCCAGTAGTGCCAATACATCGTCTCAATGTCTACAAGTTTACCAACCATCAGGAGGAACAATAACACATTGTTCTTGTGGTTGCCCTTGTAATTGTGAATCATATGCCGAGTACGCTGAGAAAGACCCATTATATGATGGTGTGTCAAATGCATTATCTTTAAGACTTAGTGGTGACACGGGAAGTCCAAGACTATGTGTTAAGACATATAGAATAACAGGAGGTTGTGAATCTAGTGGTACTTGTCTTACAGGTATAACTTATCACACAGGAACATCTGTCACTGAATGGTGTTCAACAAGAGGAATCTTTGACGACTGTAGTGGAACAACATATCCTAATGTTGAACATTGGGTACAAATAGATGCCGTGTTCCAAAGAAAAGAATGGTTAGATACTTGTGACTTATATGAGAAGGGTGGACTTGGTCTTTTAGTTGAGGATGTATATTTTGCCACATTAGAAAATAGAAGTGTCACATTAGTTGAACCTCCGATAACACATGACGTAGGATTTGTACCTCCTTCAACAGAAGTGGTTACATTCAATGACATGTGGACCGAAGAACAAAAATACAGATTAGGTACTCTTAAGTTTTATGTTAACGGTAAATTATTCTTAGTTGCTGAAAACTTTGAAGAAATTATACCAAGACTTGTTAATGCGGAAAAAGAAAAACAAATTGGTGTTGGATATAATATTTCAGTTGGGGGAGGTACTCAAGGACTTCACGACAACTTAACATTCTCTGCGGGATGTCCTACAGAGTTAAGCGGGATAACTTACCAACAAGACCCCGAATGTTTAACAACAGACGACTTAACACATACAGAATACTCAGGACTTACGACTCATATTAAATTAGAGGAGTACTTTGGAGGTAGTATGATTGGTGACGTTAGTGCATTTAGAATGTATACTGAACCATTAAACGCATCTCAGATTAGACACAACTTTTTATTATTAAAAAACAAATATAATCTATTAGACCCTAACTGTCTTAACTGTAGAATCTTTATACCTAATAACGACTTACTTTATATTTCGGTTCCGTGTAACGATTTAGGATATTTGATGGTACCATGTAATGATTTATTTTCTTCTTTCTATCCATGTCCAACAAACACACCAACAATAACACCAACTAATACACCAACATAATATGAGCATAAACTGTAACTATTATATTATAACCAACTACAATAATGTCGAACAAGGGTATTATAGATGGACTGGTTGTACAGATATAATTAGTGTTTCACCAATTAATCCATTAGAAGTACAATATGTTTGTGCTAAAGATTTAATCGTTGAAAGTTATGGAGCTCCTCTTACAATATCCTTAGTGGGTTTATGTCCTTCAACAACACCAACTCCAACTATTACATCAACTCCGACACAAACCTCAGTAACTCCAACACCTACTTCTACATCACCAACACCAAGTCCTACCGCAACTCCAACAATGACTCCAACAACTGTTTATATGTATAATCTAAGAACAGGTGGATGGTACCAAAATGTTTGTGAATCGGTAAGTATGATTGCAAACCCTAATAACGTACAAATTTTTACATCAAAACCGTTTAACTTATTGGAAGTTGGTGATTATGTGTACGGTAACCAATCATTAACAATACCTCCAATAGGTGCAAATTTCACAATATCGAATGGTACAAATTTTATTCAACTTAGTGGTAACCAAATTATTAATGTTGGGTTATGTTAAAGGATAAAATAAAAGTTTTGAGTATTTATTAACATGGCAGATTGTGGTGTATATATTTCAAGTGTAAGTTTAAGCGGGTTAACTACCGAAGTTACGTTCTTTCCTCAAACGGGAGGTACTGCTGTTGACTTAGGTAATCAAATTTTTCCGTTTAGTTATGTTGCGGGCTATTACTATGGAACTTATAGTTGTTATGTTCCGACCTATGCTTATGCGTATACTGTTGTAGTTCCAGGACCAACTCCTACACCAACTGCAACATCAACACCAACTCCTACACCAACCGCTCCAACTCCTACGCCAACAGAAACTCCAACTAATACGCCAACTACAACATCAACACCAACTGTAACCCCAACTAATACTGAGACTTGTACTTCAACGCCTACTCCAACTCAAACCGCAACACCAACTAATACTGAGACTCCAACCAACACTCCAACTAACACACCAACGATAACCTCAACAACTACTAATACTCCGTCACCAACTAATACTCCAAATCAAACACAAACCCCAACTCAAACCGCAACACCAACTAATACCCCTTCAGGTGTTATATTATATGAATTTAGTTGTTTAAGTGGAGGAACAAGTCCATATGATGCATGTAATGGTTCAAACGGAGCGTTTATATATGGTGTGGTACCAACTTTTGACGAAAATAATTATTTCTTCAATACATCAAATGGTGGGATTGTTGGAAACATTGCAGGATATTACAATTATTTAGGAACTTTACTTGAACTTGATATGTCTGGTAATACCCTTGGAATAACATTGTGTTCCGTATTACCAACAAACACTCCAACACAAACGAGTACACCAACGAATACTCCAACTCCAACAAATACAGAAACACCAACGAATACTCCAACTAATACAGAGACCCCAACTAATACGCCAAGTGAAACACCAACGAATACTCCAACCCCTACCAATACAAAAACACCAACTAATACTCCGACAGTGACTCAAACGAGTACACCAACCGTAACTCCAACAAACGATATTTGTAAAGAATTTGTATTCTTTGGTGGTATTAATGATAATACAACATTCGCTGGAATTGATTGTAATGGATTTGCTTATGATGTATTAGTTAATGTTGAAACTACTATAAATTATTGTGCTCAAACAGTGATTGTGGTGAATGGTGATGGTAATTCCGATTACATTGGAGCATGTCCGTAACATTAGTTTTTCATAAAATAATAATTTTTGTTTCTACTTTAATAAATTAGAACAATTCGTAGTATTTATTTAGTAAATAACATTTAAGATGGCATGTAGCAAATATACCTTAACAAATACAGGTTCCACAATTGTGAACTTTAATTATAGAAGATGTGATGATTCAATGTGGGATTATCAAGTCGAATTAACTCCAGGTCAAACAAAAAATATTTGGTTGATTAATGGGACATTTGCAATATCTCCTGTATACAGTAGTATTATTTCACTTGTTAACCAAGGACCTTTCCCTCCGATTAGTGAGACAGCGACACCAACGCCTACTTCAACAACTACTCCAACCGCAACCCCAACTCCAAGTGTTACTGCAACTAATACTCCGACTAGTTCACAAACAAGTACACCAACTCCAACTAATACTCAAACACCAACTAATACCGCTACTCCTACAAATACACCAACTAACACACCGAGTGGGACTCCAACTAATACACCAACAGGAACTGCCGCTGTAACAACAACACCAACTACCACACCAACTTCAACACCAACAAACACACCAACACCGTCTCCAACTGACCCTCAACCTGCAAGATATGCATTCTCTGTTCCTCACAGTGAAATCTCATCTTCTGAGGCTTGTTACTCATCAACAAACGCTACATTATTTGGTAATGATTCTGTGTTTGAAAATAATACTTTCTTCTACGGATGTTCTTCAGGATTATGTCCTGGAGTTAATTTAGCGGGATGGTATGTTTATGCAGGTGAAGTTTACGAGTTAGATAGTGCTGGAACCGTAGGGACAATCGCCCCTTGTGGTTTAACACCAACACCAACTAATACAGCAACCGTTACACCAACCGTTACACCAACACCAACTCAAACTATTGGATATTACACTTATAGTTTAGGTACAGGAGCAACATCAAATGATGCTTGTGTGGACTTCAGTTCAGCACCGAATACAATCTACGGAAGTGTTGCAGGTGGACCTGGTCCAAATGTAAATGAGACATTATATTTCAATAGTGGATTAACTGTCCCTGTAATTAACGGATACTACTCTAACGGTACAAGATGGTACCAAGTAACGGGAGGTTCAGGATTAATCACTCTAAGTAATCTTTGTTAATAAAATAATAAGTCATTATATTAAAAAAACCCTCTACTTTTGTGGAGGGTTTTTTATTTTTATACAAAATACACTTTAAATGAAAATTTTTGTACAAATTGCGTCTTATAGAGACCCACAACTGATTCCAACCATAAAAGATATGTTGGCAAACGCTAAGAGACCAAAAAACTTGGTATTTTCAATCGCAAGACAATTCGCTGAAGAAGACGGATTCGATAATTTGGATGAGTACAGAGACGACAAAAGATTTAAAATATTAGATATTCCTTATGAAGAAGCCAAAGGTGTATGTTGGGCAAGAAACCTAACTCAACAACTTTATGATGGGGAATCATATACATTACAAATTGACTCTCACATGAGATTTATCAAAGATTGGGACGATGTCTTAATCAAGATGATTAAGGGTCTACAAAAGGATGGGTACAAGAAGCCTCTACTTACGGGTTATGTACCATCCTTCGACCCTGAAAATGACCCAGCAGGAAGAGCGACTGATGCATGGAGAATGGTCTTTGATAGATTTATTCCTGAAGGTGCCGTATTCTTCTTACCTGAGACAATACCAGGATGGAAAGAAATGAAAAAACCTGTAACGGCAAGATTCTACTCAGCTCACTTCTGTTTCACATTAGGAGAGTTCTCAAAAGAAGTTCAACACAATCCTGAATACTATTTCCACGGTGAAGAAATTTCAATTGCAGCAAGAGCTTACACATGGGGTTACGATTTATTCCACACACATATTCCTGTAGTTTACCACGAGTACACTCGTAAAGGTAGAACTAAACAATGGGATGACGATAAGACTTGGGGTCAAAAAAATAGTCACTCTCACTTAACAAATAGAAAGTTATTTGGTATGGACGGTGAAACTCAAGAAGGACATGAAGGACAATATGGTTTTGGTACTGTTAGAAGTTTAAAAGAATATGAAAAATATTCAGGTCTTTTATTCGAAAAAAGAGCAATCGACAAATATACTTTAGATAAAAATTATCCACCAAACCCTTATAACTTTGAGACTGAGCAAGAATGGAAAGATAGTTTCTGTATGGTGTTTAAACATTGTATCGATATCGGATATTCTCAAGTAACTGAAACTGATTATGATTTTTGGGTTGTTGCATTCCATAACGACAAAGACGAAACTCTTTATAGAAAAGATGCCGACAAAAATGAGATTGCAGGATTCATGAGAGACCCTGATAAGTACTGTAAGGTATGGAGAGATTTCCAAACAGATGAAATGCCAACTTACTGGGTTGTATGGCCTCACTCAGAATCTAAAGGATGGTGTGATAGAATAACAGGTCGATTAACTCACAATCACGTTAGTTAATGAAGTTTAATGAAATTCCCAAGTTTGTAATAAACTTGGATAGAAGACCCGATAGAATGGAGTCAATCACCAAAGAGATGGAATATCTTGGATGGGAATTTGAAAGATTCTCAGCGATTGATACCAATTCTTATATGGGTATTACCAAATCAACTTTAGAAGTAATAAAAATTGCTAAAGAAAGAAATTATCCTCGTGTTATGATTATTGAGGATGATTGTGGTGTAATGCCTTATGCAAAAGATTTATTACAAAAAATAGAAGAGGAGTGTCCTGATTTAGAATTCGCAATGATGAATTTAGGACCAACTCAAAACAGACCAATAAACATCAGTGAGAAGAGTGGATTGTTATTAGATATGACTAATCTACCCGAAGCACCTGAAGAGGCGAGAGGTATATTTGGAGCAAACATGGTCATCTATGACCAGTCAATTTATGATACAATGTTTGACATATCATTAACTGCATTCACAAGTAGCGGAGAATACTTTCACGCTTTGGACGATTATACCTTTAAATTTATAGTTCAAAAACATCAGAGTTATTGTCCTGTAATTCCAATCGCACCTCAAAAAACAAGTTATTCTAATATCTCTGAAGGAGTTTATAACAATTGGTATATGCAAACATACAATTGGAATAGATGGTGTCCTACAAAAATTCCTAACGAATTTATGGACCAATACAAAGTTCAAGAGATTAAGGATAGAAACGAACACAAAGAATATTATTATGTCAGTTAAATTTATAACATCAATATATAGTGATTTATACGGTACCGAATTTGGAGGAAGACCCAATAGAGGAGGACATTATAGGTATAGTTTATTATCACTTTTAAAGATGACAGACGCAGATTTCCTATGTTATACTTCAGATAGAGAATTACCTTCATTGGAAGAGTTCTTTTACAATGAACATTCAATATCAAAAGACAAACTAAAATTCCAAGTTTTTAATATTGCAAATACAAAATTCAAAGATTTAATCAATCAATATAAAAACATTGAAGAAACTAAAAATGGAGACAGATGTGTTGAAGTTCAATACAGTAAGTTCCATTGGTGGTGGAATGAAGATAAGTCTTACGATTATTACTATTGGATTGATGCGGGATTATCACATTGTGGTTTAATACCTTTAAAATATCTAACAAGTGAACATATTCAACAAAGATATTACGAAAGCGTTTTATTCAATAACGAATTTTTAAAGAATGTTATTGAAGATACTGGCGATAAGTTTCTAATTTTAGGTAAAGAGAATGATAGAAACTATTGGTCGGGTACTGTTGATAGAAAATGGTATACAGAGTACGATAGAAGTATTCACGTAATCGGTGGTATGTTCGGTGGACACAGAGATAAGTGGGATGAGGTTGTTAATTTATTTGAAGACTATGTTCAAAAAATAATAACTGAAGACAAAGGTATACCGCATGAAGAACATGTAATGACTTTAATGTATTTTAACCATTTGGATTTATTTCAGAGAAAACATTTCGATATTTGGTGGTGTAGAGATAACGCTCCTAAAGGAGTAACAAATGAACTTTTTGAACAGAATAAAAGTTTTTATAAAATTTTAGAAGAATTCAACAGAATATATGAGTAATATAACTTTAGTAACAGGTATATGGGATATCGGTAGAGGAGAACTTACCGAAGGTTGGTCTAGACCTTACCAACATTATTTAGACAAGTTTGAAAAACTATTAGAGGTTGAAGAAAACCTTATAGTTTTTGGTGATGAAGAATTAAGAGAATTTGTTTTCAAAAAAAGAAAACCTGAAAACACTCAATTTATTGTTAGACCATTGTCATGGTTTACCAATTCAGAATTCTTTCCTTTAATTCAAAAAATTAGAACAAACCCTGATTGGCAAAATCAAGTTGGTTGGTTAAAGGAATCAACACAGGCTCGTTTGGAGAACTATAATCCATTAGTAATGTCTAAAGTGTTTTTGTTACACGATGCCAAAATCATGGACCAATTCAATTCTGAATATATGTTTTGGATTGATGGTGGGTTAACAAACACAGTTCATCCAGGTTATTTCACTCACGATAAAGTGTTAGATAAACTTTCAAAATATATTTCAAAATTTTCATTCATTAGTTTCCCGTATGGTGCTGAGAATGAAATTCATGGTTTTGAATATAATAAGTTAAATTATCTTGCAGGTGCCAAAGTAACCAAGGTTTCTCGTGGAGGATTTTTTGGTGGACCAAAAGAAAGTATTGGAGACATTAATGGAATTTATTATGGATTGTTAAAATCCACATTAGATGAAGGATACATGGGTACTGAAGAATCAATTTTCAGTATTATGTCATATAAACATTCTGATTTAATTAATTACTTTGAAATCGATTCTAACGGACTTGTTGGTAAGTTTTTCGAAGATTTAAAAAATGATGAACTTAAAGTAAAAAGTGAAAATGCTGGTAAAGAAAGTAACACATTGGATACTAACAAAGTTGGACTATATGTTATTACATTTAATAGTCCTAAACAATTTAGAACTCTTATTGATTCTATGTTGGCTTATGATGGAGATTATATTTTAAAGACTAAAAAGTTTTTATTAGACAATTCGTCTGATTTATCCACAACCAAAGAGTACATTAAAATTTGTGATGAGTTTGGTTTTGAACACATTAAAAAAGATAACTTAGGTATTTGTGGTGGAAGACAATGGATTGCCGAGCATTTTGACCAAACAGATTTGGATTATTATTTGTTTTTCGAAGACGATATGTTTTTCTTTCCAAATGAAGGAACTGTTTGTAGAAACGGATTTAGTAGATACACTCCAAACCTATACTCCAAGTCATTAGAGATTATTAAAAAAGAGAATTTTGATTTCTTAAAAATGAATTACTCCGAATTTTATGGTGACAATGGAACTCAATGGTCATGGTATAATGTACCTCAATCTGTAAGAGAAGAGTTTTGGCCAGGAAAACCAAGATTACCTCAAATTGGACTTGACCCTAACGCACCTAAAACTCAATTCAACGCAGTTTTATCCCACAAAGGGGTACCATATGCCGTGGGTGAAGTTTACTATTGTAACTGGCCACAGATTGTTAGTAGAATAGGTAATAAAAAGATGTTCTTAGATACAACATGGGCACACCCGTTCGAACAAACGTGGATGAGCCAAATGTATCAATTAGTTAAAAAGGATGAACTTTATCCAGGTTTATTACTTATGACACCTACGGAACACGATAGATTCGAACATTATAATAGAGAGTTGCGTAAAGAATCATAACAGTATATTTATTGTTATGGAATTTTATATAAAAAAAAATGCAACCTTACCTGTTTTAAAAATGCAGGTAGTAAAAGACGGGAGGTCAGGTTATTTGCAACTTATGCAAGACTTGGAAGTTTCCACCATCTATTTTACTATGATTGATGTGGAAACAGGAATTCCTAAAATAGTTTCAGCCCCATGTGAGATTGTTAATCTAATCTTACCTGAAGGTGCCGACCCCGAATATTACATTTATTTCAAGTTTACTGAAAGAGACACTAACACACCTGGAAGATATACAGGACAATTTTTAATACAGAATGATGAGGGTAATTTAATTCTTCCAATTAGAGAAGAACTTTACATAAACATACAAGATAGTTTCATATCTAAAACCGCTTGTTGTTAATATGAGGTTAACAAATTTACTTTCCCAACTAATATTAGAAGAGGGTGAA
>Ga0102891_1000738_pt1 | contig 11735 bp, 11 predicted proteins | sample Colrivmet1552A02_FD_84503 | JGI IMG/M metagenome (GOLD analysis project Ga0102891, IMG submission 84503) | Estuarine microbial communities from the Columbia River estuary - metaG 1552A-02 | ecosystem: Environmental > Aquatic > Marine > Intertidal zone > Estuary | place: USA: Columbia River...
ACACTTTGGTAATCATAGGTGATTATAATTCTGATTAGTATGAACGAGTAAAATGTAAGGAGGAGAATTAAAGGAATCTTAATTTTTATAATATAAAATCTCCAGTTGTTAATAGTTAAAATAAAAAGAGATAAGACGATTATTTTATCTATGTACTGCCCTGTAATATCTCCAAATATTCCGGGAAGAGCTGCTTTCCATGGTAGGATGATAAAAAGACTGTAGAAAAGAATTTTTATTATCCTGGGCATCACTTAAGTGTTGATACGAAACTTACAATTTTAAGACTTTCATTTGAAAATATAGCTCGAAACTCTTTATGTCCTACAAGAATGAATGCGATATCTGTCTTATTAATTTCTTCGATAGGTTTTATATTAAAGTCTTGATATTGCTTGATGTTTGGATCAACGAAAAATAGAAGTGAATTATCATAAGTCTGTTTTATTTTTTGACAAATATGAAGGGCAGGTGACTCTCGGATGTCATCGATGTCTGGTTTGAAAGTAAGCCCGCATAGTGCAATTATTGGTTTTCGCTTATTATGGATTTCAAAATCATGAATTTCTCTATGAATTTTTTCAACACACCAAAAAGCTTTATAATTATTGACTTCTCTTGCTGATCTTATAATTTTTGATTCTAAAGGAAAGTTTGATGAAATAAAATAAGGATCAACCGCAATACAATGACCTCCAACTCCACATCCTGGTTGTAAAATATTAACTCTAGGATGTTTATTTGCTAAATGAATCAATTCCCAAACATCAATATCTGCTTTATCGCATATAAGACTTAATTCATTGGCAAAAGCAATTTGAACATCCCTAGATGCATTTTCTGTTAATTTGCACATTTCAGCAGTTTTGGAATTTGTCGGATGAAGATTCCCTTCTACAAATTCTCTATAGAAATCAATAGCCTTCTGAGTAGATACTTCATCAATACCTCCAATCACTCTGTCATTATTTACCAACTCGAACATTACATTTCCGGGTAAAACTCTTTCTGGACAATACGCTATAAATAGTTTATTTCTTAATTCTGGTCGATAGGTAAAAATCAATTCACTCATCAATTCGGTAGTACCGATAGGAGATGTAGACTCTATGATATAAAGATCATTCTCTTTTAAAATAGGAATAATTGCTTTCGTGGCGGACTCTATATATGATATGTCCGGCTCATGATCACCTTTGAAAGGTGTTGGTACAACTATAAGATAAACATCACTCGCTTGCGGTTCTGTTGAAGCTTTTAAGAGTCCTTTACTTACAACATCTTTTACAACAATATCTAGTTCAGGTTCAACAATATGGATTTCTCCTTTATTTATCGTTTCAACTACTTTTTGATTAATATCAACTCCATTCACTTCAAATCCTTTTGAGGCGATTAATGCGGATGTAGGTAATCCAATATAGCCAAGACCTATGGTAGTAATTTTTTTCATCAAAATGTATTTCTTATTGCATTAACAATTCTTTCACATGCCTTACCATCTCCATATGGGTTGTGTAACTCACTCATTTTTTGATAATCTTCTTCATTATTTAGTAATCTAAATATTTCAGTTTCAATTCTGTATTGGTCTGTTCCAACTAATCTTACCGTACCTGCTGCGACAGCTTCTGGCCTTTCTGTGTTATTTCGCATTACTAGAACAGGTTTTCCAAGACTTGGAGCTTCTTCTTGAACACCACCGCTATCTGTAAGTATTATTTTGGATTGGTTCATTAGCCAAATAAATGATGGATATGATAGAGGATTTATTAATAGTATATTATCGATATCACCTAATAAATCTTTGACAGGCTGTAATACATTGGGATTTGGGTGAACAGGATAAATTATTTGTACGTTCGGTTTCCTTTTTGCTATTTCTATTAATGCTTTGCAAATATTTAAAAATCCATCACCATGATTTTCTCTTCTGTGCCCAGTAACTAAGATAATATCTTTACCGTTCTTGATATTTTTCTTCAAATTATCGAGTTCAGTACTCTTAAAGTCTTTAGCTCGTTCAACACTTTGGAATAATGCATCAATAACTGTATTTCCGGTGACAACAATATCTTCATCTTTCACGTTCTCAGTTAACAGATTATCTCTTGATTTTTGAGTTGGTGCGAAGTGAAAATCTGCAATTCGACCGATAATTTGACGATTAACTTCTTCCGGAAAAGGTGAAGACTTATTCCATGTTCTTAAGCCTGCTTCAATGTGACAGACCTTACATCCGGAATAAAAAGCCGATAAGGCCGAAGTCATAGCGGTTGTCGTGTCTCCGTGAACAAAAATGTAATCTGGACGGAAAGATTCAAAAACTGCTCTAGTATCGATTAAAATTCTTGAGGTTAATTCGTTTAGATTTTGCCCAGGTTTCATTAAATCAAGATCGTAGTCAGCTTTAATGTTGAAAAAATCTAATACTTGATCTAACATTTCTCTATGCTGAGCTGTAATACAAACTTTCGTTTCAAAATCTTTTTGAAATTTTTGAAATTCCTTTACTAAAGGTGCCATTTTTATAGCTTCCGGTCTTGTACCAAAAACAATTAATACCTTTTTCATTTGCTAAAATTCATTAATTCTCTATCCTTAAAGGATATCTTAATCTCTTTTTCGGGAAGCTTCCAATCGATTTTTAAAGTTTCATCATTGAATTTTATCCCTGAATCATATTCGGGAGCATAAATACTATCTACTTTATATGAAAAAATGGCATCCTTACTTAATACCACAAATCCATGTGCAAATCCTTTTGGAATAAAAAACTGTTTCTTATTCTCACCTGATAGAATAATTGATTCCCATTTTCCATAGGTTGGGCTATCTTTTCTCAAGTCTACAGCAACGTCTAGAACTTCTCCATCGATTACTCGTACCAGTTTGGTTTGTTCAAAAGGCGGTTTTTGAAAATGAAGACCTCTTAAAACTCCAAAGGTTGATTTCGATTCATTATCCTGAATGAAGTCGATATCTGGAAAATTCTCCTTTATGAAAGCTTCTTTGTAAGTTTCCATAAAATATCCTCGTTCATCTTCAAAAACTCTAGGTTGGATGATCACAAGGCCTTCTATGGAAGTTTTAATTATTTCCATTGTTTCACTCTTTTAATGAGATATTGGCCATATTCAGTTTTAGAAAGCTCATTCCCCAGATTCATGGCTTGTTCTTTCGAGATAAATCCTTGTTCTAAACTGTTTTCCTCAATACATCCAATCTTAAGACCTTGGCGTTTTTCGAGAGCTTTCACAAATTCTCCCGCTTCAGCGAGTGAATCATGAGTTCCTGTATCAAGCCATGCATATCCACGTCCCATAACGTTAACCATTAACTCTGATCTATTAAGATACTCCTCGTTTACAGAGGTGATTTCAAGCTCGCCACGTGCGGATGGCTTGATACTTTCTGCTATTTTAATCACAGAATTGGGGTAAAAATAAAGTCCAACGACAGCATAATTGGATTTGGGGTTCGAAGGTTTTTCTTCGATAGAAAGTACTTTGCCGGTTTTATCAAACTCCGCTACCCCATAACGTTCTGGATCATTTACATAGTATCCAAAAACTGTAGCGTTGCCCTTTGATTCAACATTTTCTCGTGCCTGTTTAACTAGGTCTTCAAAACCATGACCGTAAAAGATATTGTCTCCAAGAACCAAGCATACCGAGCCATCACCAATAAAATCTTTACCAATAATAAAAGCTTGGGCGAGACCGTCAGGTGAAGGTTGTTCAGCATAAAAAAAATTCAAACCAAGTGTAGAACCATCACCAAGTAAACGCTCAAATCCTGGGAGATCTTGAGGCGTTGAAATGATTAAAATATCCCGAATACCAGCTTGAATAAGTGCAGATATAGGATAATAAATCATAGGCTTATCGTATATCGGAAGTAACTGCTTTGAAACTCCCTTAGTGATCGGATAAAGCCTTGTTCCCGAACCTCCTGCTAGTACAATTCCTTTCATGATTGGTATTGATCTTTATAATAATCTTGGTAAGCCCCAGAGGTTACATTGTCAAGCCACTGTGTATTACCTAAAAACCAATCAATAGTCTTAGAAAGTCCTTCTTCAAAAGTAACAGAAGGATACCATCCGAGTTCTTTATTCAGTTTTGTGGCATCTATTGCATATCGTTTATCATGCCCTGGACGATCTTTAACAAAAGTGATTAGTTTTTGACTTTCTCCATCCTCTCTTCCTAGCTTTTCATCAATTTGAGCGCACAGAAGCTTTACTAAGTCAATGTTCTTCCACTCATTAAAACCTCCAATATTGTATGTCTCGTGGTTTTTCCCTTTGTGAAAGATTAGATCAATTGCTCGCGCGTGATCCTGTACATATAACCAGTCTCTAGTATAGTTACCGTCCCCGTAAACAGGAAGGGGTTTGCCTTGTAAGATGTTATTGATAAAAAGAGGTATTAGCTTTTCAGGGAAATGATACTCTCCGTAGTTATTAGAACAGTTGGATAAGACATATGGAATACCATAAGTTTCTCCATATGCTCTTATGAAATGATCAGAAGACGCTTTTGAGGCGGAGTAGGGTGAACGCGGATCATAAGCAGTAGTTTCGGTAAACAGTCCGTCCTCACCGAGAGTTCCATAAACCTCATCGGTGCTTACATGATAAAAGCGCTTACCTTCAAAATTCCCATCCCAAAGCGATTTGAAGGCATTTAGCAGGTTTACTGTGCCTAGGACATTAGTTTCCACAAATGCTAAAGGATTCGAAATTGATCGATCCACATGAGATTCAGCTGCCAAATGAATCACACCATCAAACTGATAATTTTGAAATAGATTATTTATATGATCCTTATCACGAATATCTGCTTTTAAAAAAGAGTAGTTAGAGGCGTTTTCAATATCTCTAAGATTTTCCAGATTGCCCGCATAGGTTAAGGCATCTAAATTGTAGATATGATAGTCGGGGTAATTCCTAACAAACTGCCTAACTACGTGTGAACCAATAAAACCAGCGCCTCCTGTAATTAATATTTTCATGACTTCGTATTGCTTTTAACCACATCATTTCTAAGCCCACTTGAAGAAAACCTGTGATCTCTCGAGTTGTAATAAAGCTCAATTCCTTTTTGAATACAGTAGTCTTTACCTGTAAACTCTTTGTCTTTATATTCATCTCCAATTATGCGCACATCTATATGAAAGGACTTTAAAATATCTTCAAGATCCTGCTCATACACATAGGGAACGATTTCATCGACGTGCTTACAGCCCTTAAGCTGGATGTACCGCTCAACAATACTTTGCACTGGTTTGTTTTTCTGAGGCCTTTCAATAGATGGGTCCATTTGAAGTCCAACGATTAGGTAGTCACACACTCTTTTAGCCTCTTCAAGCATTTTGACATGCCCTGCATGAAAAAGATCAAAGGTTGAGAAGGTGATGCCTACTTTTTTCTTTTTATTAAAAAACATAGATTCAAAATATCTGACTACCACCAGTAGTCTATTTGTCTTTTTGTCCCTTTAAAAGCCAGCTCGAAGACTGGATTTTGTCCCCTAGGCCATCGATGAGCTCAATGCCTAAACGCTCACAAATCTCGCGCTCTGGAATCACCTGGTTGTTTTGGTCTCCACCGTTAGCAAACGCTAAATCGTAGGTGGAGCCAAACTCTTGATAAAGCTTAGCCAATGTCTGACAAACTGTTCTGTCGGTATCTATTGATATAAGAGCCTTATCCACCACGCGCATGCTGCTCACAATAAGCAGACGCTCATCCTCTTCTTGAAAAGCTTTGCTGCCTTTAAGGGCTCTTTGATGGTCTGAGTTTACGATCACAAAAAGTAGATCACCGCGCTTTTTAGCCAGCTCAAAGTATTCTAAATGCCCTTTATGAACGGGATTAAAGTATCCCGAAACGATGATGGCTTTCTTGTTTTTCATGATTCAGTCACTTTTATAGTGATCCTAGGATTTAAAGAATAAATCGTTTCGCGACGATCATTGGGGTCTTTTTTCTTATCGAAAAACTCGAGCTGAAAACAATCATGGATAGACTCTTGCAGTTCACCTATCATTTTATTTTTTCTTTTCAGAATTGAATCTGAGGTGAGCTCGGGATGGAAGAAAAAATCCAATAAGGCTTGGTTTTTTATTTTTTTGTGCTTGGCTAGGGTACTTAAAAAATGATACATCTCAGGGGTAAGCGGTATCTTTTTAAACCGATTGGAGAGTTCTTTTTTGTTCAGTCTAAAGGTTTTTCGAGTGGTGGTGAAAAAATAGGCGACACCGACTAAAAACAAAGCCAATACAGCTCCTAAAACAGTATACGCTTCACGCATAAGATCGATTCCCCTGTAGGCATAAGTGGTCTCTAATTTATCTGTATTGATGGCGCTTATCCAATCATAGAGTGTTTTTGTAGAATCAATAGCCACCTCACTAGGAATAGAGGCATAATACGCCTTATTGTTTTCTAAATCTAAAATAACTGCTTTTCTCCGTAGTGAACTTATCAGTACCACACCATCCGCGGAGGATTTTTCCAAAACATAAAGTTTTTTATCAAAAAGCTCTGTAACCTTTGGATGTAGTATTCGAGCGCCTAAAGACTCTTTTGTGTGCCAATTGATTCTTTGAACTCGGGTGAAATCATTACTGTTTGAAAATCCATAGATAAACTCCCCATAATGTGCCCAAAGATTGGGGGATGGATACTTATCAGAGAGTGAAATTTTCGCATAAGGGATAAATTCCCGGCTGGGCAGCTCACACGAATAAAGTTCCACCACCTGGCCTGTTTGATTTAAGCCATAGCCAGAAGAAAAAGTAGCCCAATAGAAGTCCATTTCATCTTGCGCACTCAAAGAGGTAATAAGCGATAAAAACACTACCGTAAGTGTGTGTTTACTTTTTAAAAATCGCATAGTAAACTAAAATCATCAAAGTGATGGAAAAAAGAGCCGAACCATAAAACCCTAAATACCCATACCAGATTAAATTGAATGATAAAAACAAAAAACTTAAAAAGGCCACAAGTAAAGCAGCAAAAAAGTGAGTAAACCCTCTATCGATTAATTTATGGTGTAGGTGTAGGCGGTCAGCGGTAAATGGGGATTTGCCCATGCGCACACGAAGAATAAACACCCTAAGGGTATCTGTCAGGGGATAGATCAGCAAAACAACCGACAAATAACCGCGGTTAATGATTAAATCAGTCGCCACATTTGTTCCGTGATCCAGGAGCCAAAAAAGCATAAAGCTCATTAGTGTACCCAACAGAAGAGAACCAGAATCACCCAGGAAAATCTTTCTTACTCTGGAAATATTATAGTTCAAAAACGCCAATAGAACCCCTAATATGACAGGGACCATGACAAAAAGCTCCGGAGCAGCACTCCAAAATAGGATCCCCATAAGCCCTAAAAACAAGGAGAAAATAAGCGAAGCAAGGCCATCAATTCCATCGATGAGGTTCATGGAATTCACCACAATGATATAAACAGCTAGCGAAACACACAATGAGGCGAGATAAGGAAGCTCATAGAGCCCAAAAACTCCATGGAAGGAATTGATCATATAACCCGTCTGGGTCAGAAGTAGTCCAACAGCTACCTGAACAATAAACTTCTGTTTAAATGTCAGGTTGTATAAGTCATCCCAAAGCCCGGTGATAAAAATAAGCACCAGCGCTAGCCAAAATGCGGTTTCTTGGTACACAGGATAGATGGCTGCGGTGGCGGATATAGCCAGTACTAAAGCTAGAAACAAAGCCACCCCACCTGATCTTGTAACCAGCGCTGTATGGGAAGATCGTTCATTAATCTGATCCACATATCCCTTTTTTAGATAAAGTGACCTGATAGATCCGTTAAGCACATAGGAAACCCCAGCGGCAATGATAAATAAAATCAAAAAGAACCAGGGGGTCTGGGTAAATGTCAAGCGGTAATTTCTTTTTTAAGGGTTTTAAAGGGTTCCTTAACTAGCACGTAGCCAATCGATAAGACAACCCCCAAGAAGGTGTAGATGACAAGAAGTAGACCTCTTTTTGGGCTGGTCTTTTCTTTGGGGACCACCACGGGATCAATCACTGAAAAAATCGGGGTGTCTTTACTTACCTGAATGGCTGCCTGTTCCTTTTGTTTAGCTAGCTCGGTGTATACAGCATTCACAATGCTGTATTGAGCTTCTAGTCGGAGCTTTTGGTTTTGAAATTGGGCGGAGGAGATATTGCGGTTACGGTCGGTAAACTCAGCTAGTTCATCCTGAAGGGCATAAAACTCTTTTTGTTTGGCATTAAACTGCTCAGAAGTAAATTCATACAAGCTGCGCGCGTTCTCAATCTTGTAATCAATGATTCTTTTTTGTAGTGCTAGCTCTGTAGCTTTAGCTATTTGTGCCGCAATCAGCGGATTATTGTCTACTATAGACAGCGAAATATAACCTTCCTTTTCGTTGGTTTCAATAGATACAAGATTTTCTAAATATTTAATTAACTCAAAGTCTTCTTCACTTAGTTCTATTAACTCTTTTGGAGCTTGCATAACTAAATCAGGCTCCCTAAGTGAAGTTAGTAAAAGTCCAGGTAGTCCAATAGTATATTTTTTAATGCTGGAAAGCACCCCTGGGGACTGATTTAACAGATACTGTTTAAAAGTGAGGGTGTCTGATTCAAAAATAATGGAAGTGGATAAAATCTCTTGTTTAAAAGGCACAGAGGCCAACACTTTGGGATATAATGTAGCGGGTATATCTGATCCTGATGACCCAGCTGATAAATCAATTCCAGCTAGAGCTGCTAAACCTGATAGTGAACCAGAAGGTTTTTCTCCAGCTGTTTGGGGCACAAAAGTGCTGGTGGCTGTAAACGTTTTTGGGGTTAAAAAGCCAACCAATAGTCCCAATACCGCAAATCCTAGAGACACTTTAAGGACGAATCTACGCTCGGTCCAAATAGATTTAACCAGGGCTACCAGATCGATGCTGTCGTCCTCGAAATAAGCTGGGGTTTGCTGGGTGGTCTGGGGCTTATGATCCTGACTCATATTATTTGACTATTAAGGTGTTAATCAAGATCCCAAGGGTGGCGATGCTGGTGGTAATGCCGATGATTTCTTGAGCGGAGATTCTGTTGGTGTTCTCTGGTTTTGCAGGAACAACCACGGTAGCACCCGGAAGCAGTTTGGGATACTTTTTAAAAAATAAGAAACTGCTGGCGCCTCTAACGCGCTGGTTCTGATACACGACATACACCTTGCTTTTCTTGGCGTTTGAATTAAAGCCTCCTGCGTCTTGGATGTAGCTAAGCGCAGAGCGTCCAGAAACGTAAGACATAGCCGTAGGCTCCTGTACGGATCCTTGAATAGTGATGGAGTTGTCTGTTTCTAATACCAGTACCCGGTCATTGGCCTTAAGTAGAGGCACTAAACTCTTGACGTTTGAAGATATGGGGATATTTAGTGTGGGTGTTTGGTTTAACACTACCCCATCTAATTTGTTCTGTCGATTGATTCTTTCAATGGATTTTTGGTCAAGTTCTCGCTGAATATAAATTCCGTCCTTACTCGCTGTAGGGGTAAGTCCGCCAGCATCTTCTAGGAGTTCCTTATACGAGTACCCTTCTTTAAGGGCATAAGTGCCTGGGGTGCGCACGGCTCCTTCAATGGTGACAAATTTGATGGGTCGAAAGTCTTCTTTGGAGCGGAGCACCACAAGGTCATTGGCCTGAAGAGTTTGCTGGCTCTCTGGATTTTGGGGGGTGTAGGTGTCGTCTAGGGTAATCTCAAAAGAAGAGATGCTCACTGAGCTAGATTCATTTTTTTGCATGCGATAAATTGAGACCTTGGAAAGGTCGGCACCGGCTTGAATACCGTCAGCCATAGCGATTAAGTCTGAAGCGGTCATTCCTGGAAAGAAATCAAAGGTACCTGGACTTTTGACTAGACCGGAGATGTTAATTTTTTGTTCCGCGGCCAATGCTTCTTCAGACAAAATAACCAGGCGGTCTCCTGCCTGCAAAGTTGGATCTTGGGCTCCGGTTAGTGCCTTTTTAAGATCTACAGAGACTAGTGAAGTTTCTTTGGTGCCACCACTTGTGCGGTACAACAGGGCAAAGCTATTTAGGGCTTCTTCCTTAAGTCCTTGGGCTAGGGCGATCAGGGCGCTCACCGTTTTGGCTTGTTCCAAGCCAAAGCTACCTGCTACGGGAACGGCCCCCTCAATGGAGACCCTATTTTTTTGAGCCTCTGAAATCAGTGAAGCCGCAATTAAGGCTCCATCCGTCAATGTTTTATTACCAAATTGATCCGCTGTGATGCGCTCAGTGACAACTTGTACACCATCGTAAGATGATAGAGTTACTGAGCCGGCAAACGCATCATTTGAGAAGCCCCCGGCATACTGAATCAGGTCAGAAATCTTTTCTTGTGGCTTTAACTCAAAAATACCGTTCTGTCTTAAACCCCCAGATACGGTAACTTGTGTTCCCACATAAGGCACAAAGACCACGTCTTGATCCCTAAGTGTTATTGTAGGCTCAATTCCTTTAACAAGATACTGGTACAAATCTATCTGACTGACTACTTTTTTGTTTCTGAGCACTTGAATATTTCTGTAACTACCCGCATCTGTAACCCCTCCTGCATTGTATAAAGCCATCAAAACTGAAGAAAAGCCGTTAAGGGTATAAGCTCCAGGGCTCGATACTTGCCCCACAATGCTGATGACAATAGATCTTGATTTAAGCAAGCTGATATCGAGATTAACTTCTTGAACAGTGTTTTTAAATTGTGACCCAAGGCCCTCAAATATTGCCGACAATTGGCCTTTTAAAAAGCCTCGTGCCTGAGCAACTGTTTTACCTGACAAACCGATGGGGCCAACACCTTCAATCACTATTTGACCGTTGACATTAATTGTTTCTTGAAAAACATTCGAGGCAGCACCCCACAAGACAATACTTATCTGGTCCCCAGGTCCAAGCTGATACTGTTCCGGAGTAGCAGGGTTTAAGTTAGGAGACTGATTGGCCTGAGCTTTTTGGAAAAAAGAAGCCCCAAAAACGACAGATTTGCCTTTGACTTCAGTGCTTTCTTTAGTCACCCCAAAAAAGGTAGTTTCTGCAGCTACTCCAGTCCCTTGAAAATCAGCAGTGGATGCTGACTTTAGTTTTTGTAGTCGCGCTCTAAACTTTTCGATGTCTGCATCACTGGCTCCTTTTGCTTTAGCCGCCAAAATAAGCTGATCTTCTGTTAATCCTTGACCTTCGTACTGTCGCATGTAATTGATCAGCTGGTCATCCGATAGTTTATCGAACTGGCTGAGGTCCTGAGCGCTGATGGCTAGGGTCAGGGTCAATGCCAAGGCAGTGAGGATTTGTTGGGCTTTTTGAATCAAGGTGCTGGGTTGCATGTATGTTGTAAATTTAATGGGGCTAAGTTATAAAATTCCGTGGGTGTTTTTGGACACGGCTTCGCCTCTTTGTGCGAGACCAAAAGGCTTAAACTAGTGGCCCCTCAGGGACCTATGACGGGTCGAGCGCGGAGCGCTCGAGTGAGGGTGAGTGGCGGCCGCTAGGCCGCCACCACCTCCTGATGTTCTAAGGAAACAACTACCTGTATTTGTAGGGCCTCCAAGAACAGGTATAAGTTTCCGTTGCGCACTTCGATGACTGATCCGGTTTTTCCTTGGAGGACGCCGGATTGGATAAACACGGATTGGCCAGGGGTAAAGTCCATAGCCAGTAAATTTCCTTG
>Ga0102891_1000747_pt1 | contig 11662 bp, 9 predicted proteins | sample Colrivmet1552A02_FD_84503 | JGI IMG/M metagenome (GOLD analysis project Ga0102891, IMG submission 84503) | Estuarine microbial communities from the Columbia River estuary - metaG 1552A-02 | ecosystem: Environmental > Aquatic > Marine > Intertidal zone > Estuary | place: USA: Columbia River...
CGATATCTGTGCAGCAGAGATAATGGATGCTGAAGACATGCTCTTCATACTTTATACCAGCGGGAGTACAGGCAAACCAAAGGGCATGGTGCATACCTGCAGCGGGTATATGGTGTATACCAACTATTCTTTTCGGAATGTTTTTCAATATCAAGAAGGAGAAATATACTGGTGTACTGCCGATATAGGTTGGATAACAGGACATAGCTACATAGTATATGGACCACTGAGTGCCGGAGCAACAACTGTACTATTTGAAGGGGTGCCAAGTTACCCTGATATGGGTCGTTTTTGGCAAGTGGTAGCCAAACATAAAGTCAATATTTTTTACACCGCACCTACAGCTATTCGATCATTAGCCACCTGTGATATAAACTTAGTAAACCAACATGACTTATCAAGCCTTCGTAAACTAGGTACGGTAGGTGAACCCATCAATCTTGAGGCTTGGGAATGGTACGACGAACATATTGGCAAACAAAAATGCCCCATAGTGGATACCTGGTGGCAAACCGAAACTGGAGGAATTATGATTAGTAGCCTAGCGGGAGTAACCAAAGACATACCTACTTTTGCTACGCTTCCTTTACCTGGCATACAACCTTGTCTGATGGATGAGAATGGACTGGAATTACCCGAAGGAGAACAAGAAGGTAGACTTTGCATAAAATTTCCATGGCCTAGCATGGCACGTAGTATTTACGGAGACCACCAACGCTACGCAGACACCTATTTTAGTACATTCCCTGGCAAGTATTTTACGGGAGATGGAGCAAAACGCGACCTTGAAGGCAACTATCGCATTACAGGCCGGGTAGATGATATAGTGATTGTAAGCGGACACAACCTAGGGACTGCGGAAATAGAAAATATAATAAACGAACATCCCCAAGTAGCCGAAAGTGCTGTAGTTGGTTATCCGCATGATGTGAAAGGAAATAGCATATATGCCTATGTAACTCTTAAGACTGACGCTAGTAAACATACTCAATTTGAAAATGAGATAAAAGAGTTGGTTTCAAGAACCTTAGGTCCTATTTCTAAGCCTGAAAAAATTCAATTTACGTCAGGTTTACCTAAAACCCGTAGTGGCAAAATAATGCGTAGAATCTTAAGAAAAGTGGCTGCCAACGAGCTAGAAAACTTAGGCGATATAAGTACTCTGCTCAATCCAGAGTGTGTAGAAGAAATAATTGCGGGAAGGAGATAGAGTAACTGATTTAAGATCTAGGATATCCCATCTAGGACTCCTGTCTCTTTTTGATAATGGCGGACCTAGTATAGAAACGCCCCTTGGCAAGGCAAGGGCATTCTTTAAATTCTTTACTGATTTAACCTAAATAGAGCATACATAACTTCCGTTACTATAACTGCCCAATCTCCCTCACTAAAGCCTCTACATTTTCACTAGGAGTTGCCCAACTGGTAATCAAGCGAATAGCTGAGTGGTTTTCATCTATATTTCTCCAGTGATGAAACGCAAAGTTTTGTGCTAAATGCTCAATCTGCGTATTGCTTAAAATCGGAAAAATTTGATTGGTAGTAGTATCTTCCCAAAATAAAATTCCCTTGTCTGAGAATGCTTGCTTCAATTTCATGGCTTGCTCATTAGCATAACGAGCTAAGTCAAAGTACAAATCATCACGCAGCAATTCTTCAAATTGAATACCGAGTACTCGCCCTTTAGCTAACATAGCTCCACGCTGCTTTATATGAAATGCGAAATCTTCTTGAAGTTTGGGATTATTTATAACAATAGCCTCTCCCAATAATGCTCCATTTTTAGTACCTCCTAACCAAAAAACATCTGTAAGTCTGGCAACATCGGCCAATGTTAGGTCATTGTCTTTTGCCACGAGCGCATTACCTAGTCTTGCCCCATCCATAAACAAGTATAAATCGTTTTCCTTGCAAAAATTATACAAGTCTGTAAGCTCTTGTTTACTATAAATAGTGCCCATCTCGGTAGCATTAGAGATATACACCATACGCTGTTTTAGCACATGAGGTTTATTCATATGTCCACCTAACACTTGCTGAATATGAGCTGGAGTTAGCTTGCCAGAGCTTGCTTCTATAGCATTTATTTTATGACCGGTAGCTTCTATTGCGCCTGTTTCATTGGTGTAAATATGCCCAGTAGTTGCAGCTATTACACTCTCGTGAGGTTTCAAGCAGGCTGCTATAACAAGCATATTGGCTTGTGTTCCGCCACTTACAAAATGAACTTTAGACGTTGGAGCCTTCGCTTTTTCTTGTATTAGTTCAGCTGCTCTTTGACTATAGACATCTATACCATAGCCATCTTGTTGCACCATATTGGTACGGACAAGAGCCTCCAAAACACGAGAATGACATCCTTCAGAATAGTCATTTTTAAACGAGATAATCATGATACACTCAAAATTAACTTAAAAAATAAGTTATTCGATGACTAGCGCTATTTTACTCCTGCTCTACCGTCCGTTTAGACTTACGATAAGTGAACGAGTTAAAGATATTGCGGCGAGCAAATCGTTGCATTTTATCTGCATTTACCAACTTAGAAAACAGCGTTTTATTTACACCAAAATACTCGTACGTAGAGCCATCTGTAAAAGTAACCTCAAGTAACATGCTCTTGTGATGTAAATCCTCAATACTCGCATTGTTTATCGTCTCGTTATACTCATCCAATCCTTTGGCAATAGTTTCTGGGGCTATACTTATTAAGAAAGCATATCCATCTGTGAGTTGGCGACTCATTTCCTCTGCTTCTTCTTTCTTGGTATCGTCAGCAGTGTGCTTATCGGGATGCCATTCTTTAACCAAAGTTCGGTAGCTGGTTTTTAATTCCTTAAGATCTATTTCACCCTCTACTTGAAACAGTTTTTTGTATTGATTGATACGCTTCATTTATGCTTTGTTAAAAACGGTGCAAACCTATCTAAATAAGTGAGAATACATGTCTTCTATTTAGCCCTAACTCAATCCCGTAATGACACCGTTATTATCGATGTCCATTCCTTCACTTGCAGGTATTGCAGGTAAGCCCGGCATACGCATCATATTTCCTAAAATAGGAATAAGAAACCCAGCGCCAGCTGCTATCTCAAATTCACGCACGGTGATTCTAAAACCAGTAGGGCGACCCGTTAATTTCTCATTATCCGAAAATGATTTTTGGGTCTTTGCCATACATATCGGCAAATGATCTAATCCAAGCTTTGCTATAGTTCTTAATCCTGCTTCTGCCTCCCCTGCATAATCAACACCGTCAGCTCCGTATATTTCCTTAGCAATAGTTTCTATTTTTTCTTTTACAGGACTTGCCCAGTCATAAAGCGGTTTAAAATTACTCTTGCCACTTTCTATTTCTGCTACAACAGCTCTAGCTAATTCAGCAGTTCCATTACCTCCTTCTGCCCATCCTTTACTTAATACTGCTTTCACTCCCACACTAGCGCATTTCTCTATTAGCCAATCTATCTCTTCTTGACTATCTGTATAAAAGTTATTAATTGCCACAACACGCTGCAAGCCAAATTTAGCCATATTTTCAAGGTGTTTTTCTAAGTTAGCGAATCCTTTTTGCACGCGTTCTATACTAGCCGTATTGTACTCGTCTGCAGGTGACCCTCCATGGTGCCTTAGCGCTCTAATAGTAGCTACAATGACCACGGCTTTTGGTTTTAGCCCAGCATAACCACATTTAATATCCAAGAATTTTTCTGCACCTAAATCTGCACCAAATCCCGCTTCGGTTACCACATAATCAGATAAGCTCATGCCCATTTTGGTAGCAATTATCGTATTGGTTCCTTGCGCTATATTAGCAAACGGACCACCATGAATAATGGCAGGATTGTGCTCTAATGTTTGCACTAAATTGGGTTTTATCGCATCTTTAAGCAATAAGGTCATTGCATTTTGAGCATTTAAATCACGCGCATATATAGGCTTTCTGTCAAAAGTGTAACCAACGAAAATATTGCCCAACTTCTCTTTTAAGTCATCAATGCTTTTTACCATGCATAGAATGGCCATAACCTCACTTGCTGCGGTTATATTGAAGCCATCTTGTCGTGGAATTCCATTGCCAGTGCCACCTAATCCGATTGTAATGTCGCGCAAGGCACGATCATTCATATCTATAACTCGTTTCCAAATTATGGTACGTGGGTCAATTCCTAGATTTCGTGTTTTACTCTGAATATTGTTATCTATAAGTGCACTAAGTAGATTATTTGCTTTTTCAATAGCGCCAAAATCCCCCGTAAAATGAAGATTGATATCTTCCATCGGCACAACTTGAGAATGACCACCACCAGCTGCCCCACCTTTTATCCCAAAAACAGGACCCAGAGACGGTTCACGCAAAACCACTATAGATTTTTTGCCGATTTTATTTAAACCTTCATTAAGCCCAATAGATACAGTAGTTTTTCCTTCGCCTGCAGGTGTGGGTGTTAATGCTGTTACGAGTATTAAATTGCTCTTAGCTACCTTATCTTCGTCAATAAGACTAAGCGGCAATTTGGCCTTATATTTACCGTATTGTTCTAAATCATCCGCATTTATATTTAACTTAGCAGCAATGGTATTTATATGCTGCATTTCTACTTTTTGGGCAATGTCTAAATCTGTCATCCTTTTCTAATTCTAGACGAATATACCATTTGAACGTATTCGCCCATCTTTAAACCTATTCTAAATGACTAAATTTGGGCACAGGAAAATATCTGTTTTCATCATTTTGTTGACGATAAGGATTCAACACGTCACCCGCATTGATACCATAAAAACCCTTCCACATAATAATAAGCGATCATACTAAAACCTATTTAGCCTAAGGAGATAGCTATACGAGCAGTACTTCCGTCGCATTACCCATAAATTTTCCCAATCCACTTGCAGATGGCATAAAGGCTAAAACCGGAAAAAGTATTACCGTTAAAATTATGGCACAAAACGCCTGCAGAACCGGTAATTTACAACAAGGCGAAGTGACTTGGACGACACCTTTGACCTTATTTTGCTATTTATTGGAGTTAATAATCAATATCAGGGTTTGCCATTAATTGATTTTGAGAAGGACTTTAAGGGTCTTTTGGATACTGCCATTTTATATTCGGGAAACAATAAGAACCATGTCTCGTATTGTCCATTCCTAATTATGGCTAAATACCTTGTAGTGTAGACTAGAAAGAACAAATCACCAGATAACTCGCCCTTTTTAATCTGCTTTATCAATCCAAATGTAAAGAACTTGGCATAGATTATTTTAACATGACAGAGATATAGTTAAAAGCAGAAAACAATCCAGACTTCACCTCAAGTAACGACCAGCAACGTTCTGCTTTGCAATATAAATCTTGAGTATCCTCCTTTGTCTATAAGGTAATAGAGAAAGTAAACTAATACCCTTCGCAAATCAAATACCGTTTAGGTATCACTTAACAACACCCATTTCCTTACCGACTTTGATAAATGCCGCTATGGCTTTATCTAAGTGATTTTGATCATGAGCTGCTGACATTTGCACCCTGATTCTTGCCTTACCTTTAGGCACAACTGGGAAGTAGAATCCAATTACATAAATACCCTCTTCCAACATGCGTGCAGCCATTTCTTGCGCGATATTAGCATCGTAAAGCATCAAAGGAACAATGGGGTGTACGCCTGGTGTGATATCAAAACCCGCAGCAGTCATTTTCTCACGGAAATAAGTGGTATTGTATTCTAATTTATCGCGTAATTCTGTGGTCTCACTTAACATATCTAGCACTGCAATGCTTGCTCCTACAATACTCGGAGCTAACGTGTTAGAGAATAAATAAGGACGACTTCTTTGGCGCAACATTTCTATAATCTCCTTTTTACCCGAGGTAAATCCCCCGCTTGCGCCACCTAGTGCTTTACCCAAGGTGCCCGTTATTATTTCAATTTTGCCCATTACACCGCAATGTTCATGGGTACCTCTTCCTGTTTTTCCTAAAAATCCTGAACTATGGCACTCATCTATCATAACGCTCGCATTGTACTTTTCTGCTAACGCTACAATTTTATCTAGCTGAGCAATGGTACCATCCATAGAAAAAGAACCATCAGTTACAATTACTCTATTTCTCTGTGCTTGGGCATCTTGTAACTGCTTTTCCAAATCTGCCATATCATTATGATTATATCTGTATCTTACGGCTTTACACAATCTCACACCGTCTATGATACTAGCGTGATTGAGCGCATCTGAAATTATAGCGTCCTCCGCATCAAAAAGGGGCTCGAATAACCCTCCGTTGGCATCAAATGCAGCAGCATAAAGAATCGTATCTTCCGTGCCTAAGAATTCAGAAATCTTTTGCTCCAATTCTTTGTGAATGTCTTGTGTACCGCAAATAAAACGTACCGAACTCATACCGTAACCGTGGGTGTCAATAGCATCTTTTGCCGCTTGTATTACCTTGGGATGCGAACTTAACCCCAGGTAATTATTTGCGCAAAAATTAACGACCTCTCCTGCAGTATCCGTCTTAATATCGGCTCCTTGAGGTGTGGTAATAATTCGCTCATTTTTATATAATCCAGCTTCTCTAATCTCGGCTAGTTCTCGGTCAAGTTTTGCTTTTAGTGAATCGTACATTTTATTCGTTTTTTTGGATGGGGCAAACATACAAGTCTTTGCGGTGTGGTGCAATAGTTCATTCGTTCTCTGCCAATTGAGAATGATTTTAATGCCAAAGTTTCTGTTCTTAGCGTAGAACTCGACCAAATTACGACAAAAGGATAAAATTAGCTGAACTATTTAAGTGGCATAATCGTTGTATCGCTATACTTGTAACGACGAACAAAAATAGATGTCTGAAAATAAACCTAAAGGTAAAACACCTGAAAATCAAAACGGTACGCCGAATCCTTTTGATAATAAAAAAGCACAAACCAAAAAGCCTAAGTTCAATCCGATATGGATCTATGCCATATTAGCAGCTATATTTTTAGGTATCACTTTTTTAAATCCTAGCGGAGGTCTTAAAAAAGATACCGGCGAAGTGCTCCAAATGATAAAGAATGGAGATGTAGCAAAGCTTAACGTTGTAAACAGAAATAGAGCGGAGGTATATCTTACCAAAGAAGCCAAAGAAAAAGATACCTATAAAAAGGATATCCGCAAGCCTAACTTCCCTGGCGGTGAAGATATATACACCTATTACCTGTCTGACATAGGACCTGCAGATAAATTCCAAGAAACGATAGACGCTGCACAAATCGATCTAAAGCCAGAGCAACGCATTGTAACCAACTGGATAGCAGAGTCTGATCCATGGGCAAGTCCTATACTTCAAATGTTACTTTGGGTAGGTATTCTGGTACTTGTTTGGATGTTTGTAATGCGCAGAATGGGTGGATCTGGTGGCGCAGGTGGCGGACAAATATTTAGTATTGGCAAGAGCAAAGCACAACTCTTTGATAAAGACACAAAAGTAAATGTGACATTTAAAGATGTTGCTGGACTTGAAGGTGCTAAAGAAGAAGTAATGGAAATTGTAGATTTCCTTAAAAACCCTACAAAATACAGTAACCTAGGTGGTAAAATACCAAAAGGAGCATTGCTAGTAGGCCCTCCAGGTACCGGTAAAACATTACTAGCGAAAGCCGTAGCTGGAGAAGCTGACGTACCCTTTTTCTCTTTATCAGGATCTGATTTTGTAGAAATGTTTGTGGGTGTAGGAGCCAGTAGAGTGCGAGACTTATTCCGTCAAGCGAAGGAAAAAGCACCTTGTATAATTTTCATTGATGAGATAGATGCAATAGGTAGAGCCAGAGGTAAAAATGCCATGCAAGGAGGTAACGACGAACGTGAAAACACCCTAAACCAATTACTTACAGAAATGGACGGTTTTGGTACAGATTCTGGCGTTATTATGCTTGCTGCAACCAATAGAGTAGATATTTTAGATTCTGCATTGCTTAGAGCTGGAAGATTTGATAGACAGATATATGCAGATATGCCTGACTTAAATGAGCGTAGAGCTATCTTCCTTGTACACTTGAAACCTATCAAGGCAGAGGAGAATCTTGACATCGATTTCTTAGCACGTCAGACGCCCGGTTTTAGTGGTGCTGACATTGCAAATATGTGTAATGAAGCAGCACTTATTGCCGCTCGTTATGACAAAAAAGTAGTAGAAAAACAAGACTTTCTGGATGCGGTAGACCGAATAGTAGGCGGACTTGAAAAGAAAAATAAAGTAATCACTCCTGATGAGAAACTTGCTGTGGCAGTGCACGAGGCAGGACATGCTACTGTAAGTTGGTTGTGCGAACATGCACACCCATTGGTAAAAGTAACTATAGTGCCTAGAGGAAGAAGCTTAGGTGCTGCATGGTATTTACCCGACGAACGTCAGATTACACGTACAGAGCAATTACTAGATGAAATGTGTGCCACTTTGGGCGGTAGAGCAGCAGAGAAAGTTATTTTTGATAAAATTAGTACCGGCGCTCTTAGTGACTTAGAAAAAGTGACCAAACAAGCTATGGCTATGGTAAGTATATATGGTTTAAATGAAGCCGTAGGAAATGTTTCATATTACAACATGGACCAAGGTTTTAGTAAACCTTTCAGTGAGAAACAAGCCGCGCTCATGGATGACGAAATTAAAAAACTCACCGATGAGCAATATCACAGAGCCATAAAAATAATTGCAGATAATAAAGATAAGGTTCTTGCGCTAGCGAATCAATTACTAGAGAGAGAAGTTATTTTTAAAGAAGATTTAGAAAAGATATTTGGGATGAGTGCAAGTGACGCCATTGCCAAAAAACTACTAGATGATCAACTAATAATAGCGGATACAGCAACCATAATAGAGGAAACTATGGAGGCAGTAGAAGCAGAAGAAATAGGTAAAACTACAGCGGAAATATCCGAAGAAACTGCTGAAAATTAACCTCAAATTATTACATAAAAAAAGGAGCTAACCCTATGGTTAGCTCCTTTTTTTATGTTCTCTGAAAAATTTAATCTTTCACTTTTGTATACATATACTCGGCCACCTCATCAGGTACTAAGTACTTAATACTTCGTCCCATACGTACCAAACCACGCACATAACTTGCTGATATATTGAGCATAGGTCCTTTCATCACACGAACCTTCTGATTTTTAGCAAATTCGCCTCCAGGGAAACCTTCTCTGAAATAGGACAATATATCGTACTCCATTAATATCTCTTCATGATCTTTCCATTTTTCTAAATGTTGAAGATTATCGGTTCCTAAAATAAGCTGAAACTCAATGGCAGGATGTAGCTCTTTTAATTTTTTAAGCGTGTAAGACGAATACGAAGGAATCGGCATATCAAATTCTACGTCACTTACCTTAAACTGCTCATTCCCGTTGATTGCTAGTCTCACCATGTTTAATCGGTGATCAGCATCCATAATATCTTTTCCTTTCTTTAATGGGTTTTGCGGTGAAACCACAAACCATACTTCGTCTAGCTTTGCTTGGTCAAGCATATATTGACCAATAATTAAGTGCCCGTAATGTATGGGGTTAAATGACCCGAAAAATAATCCTACCTTCATTCTAAACTTCTGATTTTAAAAAACTTGCAACTACCTCTTCTGCGGTAGCAAAGGTATCACTTAACACATCGTTAACAATAACTTTATCAAACTGATGTTCAAATTTTAGTTCAGTTTTTGCTTTGGCTATCCTTTCTTCCAATTGAGATGCACTTTCTGTTGAGCGATTTCTTAATCTTTCTTCTAAAATTTGTACAGAAGGCGGCCTAAGAAACAAGGCTAAAGCCCTGTCTTGGTAATATTTTTTTATGGTAAGTCCACCTTGAACATCTAAATCAAAAATAACGGTTTTTTTAGCTGCCCAAAGTCGATCTACTTCACTTTTAAGTGTGCCGTAAAAAATCCCGTTGTACACCTCTTCGTGCTCTATAAATTTATTTTCTTCAACCGCCTCTAAGAATGCTTCTTTGGTATAAAAATAATAATCTACGCCATGCGTTTCATTGGGTCTTTTGGCTCTCGTTGTGGCGCTTATCGAGAATTCTAAATCTGGTATTGTATTCAGCAAATGACGTACTACAGTTGTTTTACCACTGCCACTGGGTGCCGAAAATATGATTAATTTGTTTGTCACTTCTGTATTAGCTTCTGCGTCAACTTCTTCTTGTCGTTGAGTCATTATTCGTACTAAAGTAAGTTAAGTGCTTGCTCCTTTATTTTTTCCAATTCTTCTTTCATGGCGACTACTTCTTTTTGAATACCGGCGTGATTAGCCTTACTCCCCAGTGTATTAATCTCTCGACCCATTTCTTGCGCTATAAAATTTAGCGTTTTACCCTTAGGGTTATTTTCTAATGCTTCGCAAAAGTGTTCGCAATGCGTTTTAAGCCTATGCTTTTCTTCGTTAATATCGTATTTCTCCAGGTAATAAATGAGTTCCTGTTCAAATCTATTTTTATCAAAAGACTCATCTTCCACCAATTGTTTCAGGTTTTTTTGAAGTCTTTCTTTGGTACTCTCTGTGCGAATGGGTTCTAGTATTTCAATAGCAGGTATGCCTCCTGCAATGGTCTCAGCATAGTCATTCAACAAGCTTCTTAACGTTTCCCCTTCTTTAAGTCTAAATGCATCAAACTCTACGTAGGCTAACTCTCCTACTTCTTTAACCAAGCTATATAAGTCTTCATCCAATTTTTCATCATCTTGATAAATCACATCTTGCATGGTGGTGGTTATTCTAAAAATGTCGTGCTCTGGCGCACCTAGTTTTTTGCTCAAGTTAAGTAGCTTGTGATAATAGGTAGAGGCCAATGCTTCATTTATTTGAATGTCATTTTCATTGGTTTTGTGCTTCACCACGTTTATACTAAGCGTAGCACTTCCTCGTTCTATTTTTTTGCCAAACGTGTTTCTAATTTCTATTTCTTTAGGCATTAGGAAGCGAGGCACACGTAGGCTTAAGTCTAGAAACTTTCCGTTTAGACTTCGAAGCTCTACTTTTACGCTATAGTTTTCGGTATGTTTCTCGGCCATACCATAGCCCGTCATTGATCGGATCATTATAAGCGAGCAAATATAAGTAGGTTTCATGCTTTTCCATGAGTTAGGTTGTGTCAATTATTATTCCAGCCATCCGCAAGCTAATTTATCCCAAGTGTGGCCTAGTATCGAAAGATATCTACATCTGTTCGCATTTTTATCATTGATATTCAGGGTTTTATGTTTATTTCTTAAAAAATTTTTTCTTACAAATTATTTATTCTTAATTTCGTTTTCGACACTTAAACTCTCATTCTACTATTTAAGTAAATAAGATTGAGACTATGAAAGCGGCAGCCGAAAAGCTTTTTAGAGTAGGCACAATTTTTATTTATTTTAATTTTTTATGAAAAAGTATTTTTTATTTACAGCCATGTTTTCTGTACTAAGTATTTTGGGATTTTATGCGTGTAATGACGCTGAACCTTTAAAAGAGAATGCGAATGCTGCCACAGATGGTAGTATTTTGGCCACTCAACTGTACTACACTAGAGCCGATCTTTAAGATAAATCTCCTGAGGAGATCCGAGCAATTTTTAACACACTAACCACTCAAAACCGTTATGACTTATTTGTAGATAAGTTTAACCACTGCCTGACATTAAATCCAACA
>Ga0102891_1000770_pt1 | contig 11464 bp, 8 predicted proteins | sample Colrivmet1552A02_FD_84503 | JGI IMG/M metagenome (GOLD analysis project Ga0102891, IMG submission 84503) | Estuarine microbial communities from the Columbia River estuary - metaG 1552A-02 | ecosystem: Environmental > Aquatic > Marine > Intertidal zone > Estuary | place: USA: Columbia River...
AGAGAAACTTTGTCACCAGAGGCCAATGCGCTGCCTACGTTATTCGTGAAAGAATCCAATGCAGACTTTGCTTGTGCCTTGGAGATTCCTGCGTCTGCAGCAATGGCATCGATGAGTTGTGCCTTGTTCATGCTTTTCGTTTTTAAAGATTAAAAATATGTTTTGGTCACTAACAAATATAAACGAATACACCCTACACACAAGGGTTGGCCAACTTTTTAACGTTTCAAGGCAAATTTTCCGCGAAGTCGAAATCCGCGTAAAAAGGCCTTGGTGTCCATTTTTCGTTTCCCCGGCCATTGTATTTCATGAATCTGCAGAACTCCTTCACCTTGAGTCAACTGCATCCCTTCGTCTGAAATAATCAATTCAATTGAATTAGTGTAATCAGTTGAAATACAGTCGTTAATCATTTCTGACTGAAATAGCTTTATTCGCTCCTTTCCAGCCTCTTCCAAGTGAAAACTGGCGCCAGGAAAGGGATCGCACGCACGGATTCGGTGATGGATGGAGGGGAGAGTTTTCAACAACTCAAGATGCCCAAATGGTGGATAAATTTTTGGGGCCAAACGTGCCTGAGGTCCCGGAATTTGTGGTTGACTCACCCATTTTCCCTCCATTAAACCGTGAATTGTCTCCACAGCGAGCGCTGCACCAGCATGCATCAAGCGTTCGTAGAGGGAGGCCAATGCTTCGTTCGGGCCTATTTCAAGCTTTTCTTGCCGAAGAATTTCCCCCTCATCAATTCGGTCATTGAGCAAGAAGGTGGTGACTCCGGTGACGGTATCGCCATTGGCGATGGACCACTGAATAGGGGCTGCACCCCGATAATCGGGTAGAAGGGAGGCATGGACATTGAACGTGCCCTTGGGGGGCATGGCCCAAATAGCCTCGGGAAGCATGCGAAAAGCGACGACGACGAACAAGTCCGCGTCGTACTGCGCCAAGTCCGCTAAAAAGCCCGAATCGCGGAGTTTTTCGGGCTTCAAGACGGGAATTCCCAGATCTTGGGCCGTTTGGCCAACATGGGATGCCTTTACCTGCAGCCCGCGGCCCGCAGGTTTGTCCGGGGCCGTGACCACGGCGGCCACATCCGTGCGCGCATCCGCAGCTAGAGCCAATAGTGCGGTTGATGCAAACTCGGGTGTGCCAAAAAAAACGATACGGGCCATTTTCATAGGAGTTGATAGGTTCCAATTGGGGTTCGCTCCCACAAATTTCGGTGAATTCCTTCGCGTAGGGCGGCTTCAATGTCACGCGGACTATCGGGAAGGCTGGCCTTGAGGCCTTGTGCCGTTGCCGGCTCCGTCTCCAGCAAGGCAAAGATATGGGCTTGCAGCGCCAGAGGCCCACGTGTTTGGCTTTGGGTACAGCGATCACATTGCCCACAAGGAGAGGTCTGACGTTCTCCAAAGTATGAGAGTAGGCGTTGCATGCGGCACCCGTCCCCATGAAGCAAGTCCAACATCGCCTGCGCACGGTGGCCCTTAGCGGTTCGGAGTGCGTGCATCTTTTTGCGTGAAATGGGTAGATGGCCCTCCGCTTCACGGGCATGGAGCCACGTGATTAGGGTTTTGCCCTCGGGGTGTTCCCAACGTAAGATTCCGGCTCGGTCAAGCGCATGAAGGCTGGCGTATAAGGCGGGAATCGAACAGTCCACCCGTTGTGCTAAGGCTTTCGGCGAGAAAGGGCTGAACTCCGCCCGAGAGCCTGGATCCATTCGCGCCACGGCATAGGCTACGTGGGCGTGCCCTGGAAGGCTCTCTGCGGCGCGGACGAGTGCTTCGCCATGCATCAATAATTGAATTTTTGCTTGGGCATTCCACCCGTCATGGAGCCGAAACAGCCCTTCGCGCTCCATGGTTTCTAAGGCCAAAGCGATCCATCTACGCGGTTTATCCAAGCGTTGGGCCAGTTCGTCCAAATCCATGGTTTGCTGCACATCCAGCCCGTCTCCTACGGCAATTTGCCCAAGGCTTCCGAGGCGATTGTAGACCCGAGACAGGTCTTCCCAGCTGAGGGATTCCTCCCTGAGTCGCTTTTCAAATGTGCTCTGCACTCGGCTATCCAATAGAAAATGGGCTTCCGCAGGCGCCCCGTCGCGGCCGGCACGACCGATTTCTTGGTAATAGGATTCGGGGGAATCCGGAATATCGAGGTGGAACACTTGACGCACATGGGCTTGGTCAATGCCCATCCCAAACGCATTGGTGGCCACCATGGTACTCAGGCCTTCCCCCATCCACGCCGTTTGTTGGGCAGAGCGCTCGTCGGCCGACATCCCGGCATGGTATGCGCCCGCAGCGATGCCTTGCTCTTTGAGGCGTTTGGCCCACTGAACTGTTTGACTGCGGCTACGGGTGTACACGATTTGCTTTCCATCGTTTGGCCGCAACCATTGAAGGAGTGTGTGTTCCCGCTGGGACGTGACGTGAACGCGTATCTGAATATTGGGTCGCGCGAAGGACTGCCGAAAAACAGGTGCTTCCGAAAGGTCGAGCAGGGTTTGCACATCCGCCAGCACCTCGGGCGTCGCGGAGGCGGTCACAGCGAGACAGGGGATATGGCGGAGTTTGGCCCGAAGGCGACCAAGCGAAGTATAGCTCGGACGAAAATCATGTCCCCATTGGCTGATACAATGCGCCTCATCTACTGCGAGGAGCCCTAGAGGTAAATAGGGGAGGCGGGCCATAAATCGGGATGATAGGGCTCGTTCGGGCGACAAATACAAGAAGGCATAATCGCCAGCAATGGCTCGATCCATGACTTGGTCCCAGGCTTTCGCATCGATGTCTCCCGCCAAAGACAGGGCTGGGATGCCACGAGCTTGAAGGTCCGCTACTTGGTCCTCCATCAGGGAAATGAGCGGGGAAATCACCAGCGTGCACGCTTCTCTCGCCAAGCCTGGAACCTGGTAGCAGAGGGACTTGCCTCCACCAGTCGGGAGCAGGGCAATGCCATCCTTTCCCAGGGCGCAGTGGGTGACAATCTCTTCTTGGCCGGGCCGGAAAGAGGAATAGCCCCAGACCTCCTTTAGAAGTTGATGAAGCGCCTCAGTGGTCACGGAGATAATTCAACATAAAGTCGACACGCTCTTGAATGCTTCCTGGCGGCACTTCGACGAGTCGATAGCCGGCAACCTCGTAGGTTTCGACCAGTGATTGATGGATCGCATGGCAGGTGCTGAAGGGCTCCCATCGGCCTTCATCCATCTGATAAATTTCCTCCCATGGGGGGAAAATGAAGACCTCCGAATGGTAGGGAAACAGATCCGGGTTCATTTCCGCTGGGATTTCTTTCTCTCCGGCATCCATGTAGGCCAAAATATCGAGCAAGGATCGATCATAGAAGACGGAGCCAGACAACCAATTGGCGGCACGATGCTGCTCGGCGCGCAGGGTCCAAATCGCCTTGGAGAATGCAATGAGGTTGCGCCATGGGTCATTGCCTCCTTCGCCGTAGCCCGTTTCTTCCCAGTATTCTCGGGAAACTTCTTTCATCACGGAGTATTCCAGTGCCTCTAAGGCTTGTACGACCGTTGATTTTCCAGTCCCTGGAGCGCCGGTGAGCACAATACGTCGTACTGGGGAAGTTCCGTTGTTACTTTGGGGGCTCATATGGATCCAATTGCGTTTAAAGAGTTGCTGGAGCAAAACTACACTTGGCCCAGCATTTACATGTTTAAGTTCGTTTGTCCGGCGAGCAATGAAAACATTGCCTACCTCGAAAGCCTCTTCAATTCAGAAACGGCTGAAATTCACATCCGTTCCTCATCGAAGGGGAACTTTGTGAGTGTGACGGCGAAAGAGATGATGATGTCTCCTGAGAAGGTGATCGAACGCTACAGTCAGGTCCGCACCATTCCAGGGCTCTTATCCCTCTGAGCCTTCCTGCTCCGCCTCTTCGGCTTTTGGCGCGGCCTTTTTGGACGAGGCCTTTTCCTCGGCGGGCGCCGAGGCTTCTTCCGAATGTTCAGATGCGCCGGGTGTAACCTGGATGGTGAGCGCTTCCGCTTCTTTTTCCACGGTAAAGTGAATGGCATCGCCAGGGTGGGCTTGGCCTTTCACAATTTCCTCCGCCAAGGGGTCCTCGACGTACTTCTGAATGGCCCGGGCCAGAGGACGGGCTCCGTACTTGGGGTCGAATCCTTTCTCACCGATAAATGCAATGGCGTCGGGATCCAAGGTCAATTGGTATCCAATGCTTTCCATTCGGCGCATTAAGGCAGCCGCTTCGATGGTGACAATCTTGGCGATGTCCTCCTTTTCCAAGGGATTGAAGACCACCACATCGTCGATTCGGTTGAGGAATTCCGGAGCAAAGGCCTTCTTAAGAGCACTTTCAATGACTCCTTTGGCCAGTTCGTCCGATTTATCCTCTCGGGATTTTGTCCCAAACCCTACGCCTGTGCCAAAATCCTTGAGCTGACGTGAGCCGATGTTGGAGGTCATGATGATCAGGGTGTTTTTGAAGTCCACCTTGCGTCCCAAACTATCCGTCATATGGCCCTCATCCAGGGCTTGAAGCATGAGGTTAAAAATATCCGGGTGGGCTTTTTCTATTTCATCCAAGAGGACCACAGAGTAGGGCTTTCGGCGCACTTTTTCTGTCAGCTGACCGCCTTCCTCGTAGCCTACATATCCCGGAGGGGCACCTACGAGTCGAGATAGGGCGAATTTTTCCATGTACTCGCTCATGTCGATACGCACTAAGGCGTCGGCCGAATCGAAGAGTTGAATCGCTATTTCCTTGGCTAATTGGGTTTTGCCTACGCCCGTGGGCCCTAAGAAGATGAAGGAGCCAATGGGTTTATTGGGGTCTTTCAGGCCAGCGCGGTTGCGCTGAATGGCTCGAACGACTTTCGAAATAGCCGTATCCTGTCCAATGATTTTCGCCTGAATGCTCGCTTCCATGTGGGCTAGCTTATCCAATTCCTGCTTGGCTACTTTTTTGACAGGGATGCCGGTCATCATGGAAACCACTTCAGCGATGTGTTCTTCCGTGACCGGTTGACGGTTTTCGCGCAATTGCTCTTCCCAGCGAGCCTGCGCTTTACTCAGTTCCGCTTCGACATTTTTCTCGTCATCGCGCAGCTTCGCCGCTTCTTCATAGCGCTGGCGGCGCACCACTTCCATTTTCTTTTGCCGGATTTCCTCCAAGCCTTTTTCGAGTTCGGCCACTTCTTCGGGAACTACGATGCTCGTGATGTGCACGCGGCTTCCCGCTTCATCCAAGGCGTCAATCGCTTTGTCCGGGAGGTGGCGATCGGAAACATAGCGCACCGTTAGGCGCACACAGGCCTCCAAGGCTTCTGGAGTGTAGGTGACGTTGTGGTGCTCTTCGTAATTCGCCTTGAGGTTTTCCAAGATTTGCAGCGTCTCTTCCGGGGTCGGAGGGTCAACCATGACTTTTTGGAATCGTCGCTCCAGGGCTCCATCTTTTTCGATGTATTGACGGTATTCGTCCAAAGTGGTAGCTCCAATGCACTGGATTTCGCCGCGTGCGAGGGCTGGTTTGAACATGTTGCTGGCGTCGAGGGAGCCCGTCGCGCCGCCGGCCCCAACGATGGTATGAAGCTCGTCGATGAAGAGGATGATGTCGTCGTTCTTCTCCAATTCGTTCATCAAGGCCTTCATGCGCTCTTCAAATTGTCCGCGGTACTTCGTGCCTGCAACGAGGCTAGCCAGGTCCAGAGTCACGACACGCTTTCCATAGAGCACGCGGCTCACCTTCTTCTTCACGATGCGCAAGGCCAACCCCTCAGCTATGGCCGATTTGCCCACCCCTGGTTCACCAATGAGAAGGGGGTTGTTCTTTTTACGGCGGGACAAAACTTGGCTCACCCGCTCGATTTCTTTCTCTCGGCCAACGACTGGGTCGAGTTTATTCTCTTCCGCCAATTTCGTCAGGTCCCGGCCAAAGTTGTCGAGCACCGGGGTCTTGCTCTTGGGATCGGCCCCTGCCTTTCTACCGGCAGAGCGGGGAGCGGGGCTATCCTCGTCCTCCTCTTCACTCATTGAGGCGGTAGGTCGGGAACGGGACGATCCCGAATCTTCCATGAATTTGGACTGGTATTCCGCCTTGACCCCTTCGTAATCGATGCCTAGGTTCTTAAAAACACCCGTTACAGGGTCGTTTTCGTTGCGTAGGATGCACAATAAGAGGTGGGCTGTGCGGATCACTGCACTCGCATAGAGTTTCGCTTCGAGGAAGGTTGTTTTGAGGGCTTTCTCCGCAGGGCGTGTGAGCGGGATATTCTTTCGCGGGGTGGCCGAGGCGTCGCCGAGTTCCGTGAGGCCTTCAATTTTGGTGCGTAAGGCACTCAGATCCAATCCCATAGATGTAAGGATGTCCACAGCGGATCCTTCTCCTTCGCGGACCAGACCCAGAATCAAATGTTCGGTGCCAATGCTGTCGTGCCCAAGCCGAAGGGCTTCTTCTTTGCTGTAACCAATGACGTCTTTGACGCGGGGGGAAAAATTCTCATCCATACTTCCAAAGTAACCAATACAATGCCAACGGTTGGCCTTCTGTGGGAAAGAACATTTATAAACAGCAAATTGTGCATAAAACGTGGCTAAAATCCGCGTCAATGCTGAATTTGAGGGGTCCTGAAGGCGTATTTTTGAAGAATACACTTTAATCTGACAAAATGGCGGACGCTGAACGTATTATTCCCATAAACATTGAGGAGGAGATGAAGAGCTCCTACATCGATTATTCGATGTCGGTGATTGTCTCTCGTGCCCTGCCCGATGTCCGCGATGGTTTGAAACCCGTACACCGTCGCGTGCTGTACGGCATGAATGAAATGGGCAATTTTGCCTCCCGTGCTTACAAAAAATCGGCGCTCGTTGTCGGTGAGGTCATGGGTAAGTACCACCCTCACGGCGATTCGGCCATTTATGACACGGCCGTACGGATGGCCCAAACTTGGTCCCTACGCTACACCCTCATCGACGGCCAAGGAAACTTTGGTTCGGTGGATGGAGACTCCCCAGCCGCGATGCGATACACAGAGGTGCGCATGCGCAAGATCACCGAGGAGATGGTCAAGGACATTGACAAGGAAACGGTCGATTTCAAACTCAACTACGACGACTCCCGCGAAGAGCCTACGGTACTGCCCACACGGATCCCCGCCCTTTTGGTGAATGGGGCTTCGGGTATTGCCGTTGGTATGGCGACCAATATGCCTCCTCACAATTTGACGGAGACGATTAATGCGACCATCGCGTATGTCGACAATCCAGACATTGATGTCGACGGGTTGATGCAGCACGTGAAGGCTCCGGATTTCCCAACAGGAGGCATTATTTACGGCTACGACGGGGTGCGCGAAGCCTTCCACACGGGCCGAGGCCGTGTCGTGGTGCGCGGACGCGCCACCATTGAGGATGTGAATGGCCGCGACTGCATCATCGTGTCCGAAATCCCCTACCAGGTCAACAAAGCCGAAATGATCAAAAAGACGGCGGAGTTGGTGAATGAGAAGAAGTTGGAGGGTATTAGCGACATCCGCGACGAATCAGACCGCAATGGAATGCGCGTGGTGTATGTCCTGAAGCGCGATGCAGTGCCCAATGTGGTCTTGAACAAATTGTACAAGTTCACCCAGTTGCAAAGCAGCTTCAGCGTCAACAACGTCGCCCTCGTGGGCGGCCGCCCGATGACCTTGAATCTCCGGGAAATGATTCACCATTTCGTGGAGCACCGCCATGAAGTGGTGGTTCGCCGGACTAAGTACGAATTGAGCCAAGCGGAGAAGCGTGCCCACGTCCTCGAGGGTCTGCTCATTGCCATTGACCACCTCGATGCGGTCATTGCCCTCATTCGCGGATCAAAAACGGTAGACGATGCCAAGGATGGCTTGATGAATAAGTTCGGCTTGTCCGAAATCCAAGCCAAGGCCATTTTGGAGTTGCGTCTCCAGAAGTTGACTGGATTGGAGCGCGATAAGATCAAGGCTGAGTTCAATGAATTGATGGAGCAAATCGCCTATTTCAAGCGCATTCTCGACGAGAAGGACCTGCGCATGGCGATCATCAAGGAAGAATTGGTAGAAGTTCGCGATAAGTATGGCGACGAGCGTCGTTCCGAAATCGAATATGCGGGTGGTGACATGCGTATTGAAGACATGATCGCGGACGAAGATGTAGTCATCACGATCTCCCATATGGGCTATGTTAAGCGTACTCCTCTGACGGAATACCGGACTCAGAGTCGGGGAGGGGTGGGGTCACGTGGCGCCACGACGCGCGACGAGGACTTTATCGAACACGTCTTTGTGGCCTCCAACCACAACTACATGCTGTTCTTCACAGAGCAAGGCCGCTGTTTCTGGCTCCGCGTCTATGAAATCCCTGAAGGAAACCGCACCAGCAAAGGCAAAGCCATTGTCAACCTCATCAATATTCCACAGGATGACAAGGTTCGGGCCTTTATCAATACGAAGGACATCAAGGACGAGGAGTATGTAAATTCCCACTATGTTGTGCTGTGTACCACCAAGGGTATCATTAAAAAGACCACTTTGGAAGCCTACAGCCGCCCACGAGTCAATGGCATCAATGCCATCACCGTTCGTGAAGGGGATCAGCTTCTCGAAGCTCGCTTGACTACCGGCTCCATGGAGATTCTCATGGCCGTTGGATCGGGTAAGGCGATTCGATTCCCCGAAGAGAAGGTCCGCCCCATGGGACGGAACGCATCTGGGGTTCGGGCGATGACACTGGATACAGACAACGACGTAGTAGTCGGTATGGTCTGCACGGACAGCGATCAAGAGTCCATCTTGGTGGTATCCGAAAACGGTTACGGCAAGCGAACCTTGGTCGAAGATTACCGGGTAACCAATCGTGGAGGTAAGGGTGTTAAGACTCTGAATATCACGGACAAAACGGGAGACTTGGTCGCCATTAAGGTGGTAACCGATGACGACGATTTGATGATTACCACTAAAAATGGCATCATGATTCGCATGGAAATGAAAGAGATCCGCGTTATGGGCCGTGCCACACAAGGGGTTCGGGTCATCAACCTGAAATCAGGCGTGGTGATCTCCTCGGTAGCGAAAGTGCCCCACCAGGAAGACGAAGTTGAAGTGGTGGAGGGAGTAGAAGGCACTTCAGATGCGGGTGCAGCTGGGGAGGTAGGCGACTCCGCTCCAGAGGGCAGCGCGGAATAATATCGCATAGAATCATTTGGAAACGCCCGGCCCTAACAGGTCGGGCGTTATCTTTGCGGCATATATCCAATTTTATGAAAACGACAGCATTCTTTGGAGCCCTGGTTTTGTCCATCTCCATGTTCGCCCAGGCACCAAGTGTTTCGAGTGCCAAAATTGCCATGGACCGTGGGGATCTCACGGAGGCCAAAAAGTACATCGACGAGGCCAGCGGCATCATCAATGAGCAGCCCGTGGAAACGCGCAACGCCAAGTTGATGCCCAAGTACTATGCCTACCGTGGCCAGGTATACTACAAGTTGTTCAAGGATGAAGCCTTGACAGCCCCAGAATATTTGGATGAAGCTTCCCAAAGCTTTGCGGACTGTATCGCATTTGAGGCGTCCACGGGTAAAAAGCGTTATTCGAAAGAAGCCGAGGAAATGTTGCCTTACGTGGCGGCTGATTACATCACCATGGCGGAAGACAATAACTTCAACAAAGGAAATAAAGAGGCGGCCATAAAGGCTTATGAATCAGCGTACAAGCTTCGCCAAACTTTGGGCACTTTGGACACCTTGACCTTGAGTTACATCGGGTACTTATCGCAGGACGTGAAGGATTTTACTCGTGCTGAAGAGGTGTATAAGAGCTTGATCGACATGAATTTCAAGAACATTCTTTGGACAGGTATTTTGCTCGAAGATGGTCAGCGTTATCCGTTCCCCGACAAAAAGACGTTGGATTTTTACATCCAAACGGAGCGTGCCGCAGAGCCTCAGCGTTCGGAGAGCATTGCGCATGAGTTTTACATCCAGTTGTTGTGGGTGTACAACGAAACAAAGCAGACGGAGCAGTATGATGCATTCTTGAAGACGGCACGTGCCGCCTTCCCGAACAATGATAACCTCCTGAAGATGGAATTGCAGTCTTTCCTGGATAAGGAGGATTTTGATGGCGCCTTGGCCAATTTGGAAGAGGCTTTAGTATCGGACCCCAAAAATGCCTTGTATCTCTACAATGCGGGATTTATTTACCACCAGAAGAAAAAGGATTTGGTGAAAGGCCGCGAATACTATTCGGCCGCCATGGAAGCAGATCCGGGCTACCTGGATGCAGTTTACATGTTGGGATTGATGCACATTGATGCCTCCAACGTAGTAGTGGAAAAAATGAACGACTTGCCCCGAAATGCAAAAAAGGAGTACGACAAGTTGAATGCGGAGAAGGATGTTGAGCTCGCGAACGCCCTGGTATACTTTGAAAAAGCATACGGCATAAATGCCAAGGATGATGCGACTTTGCAAGCACTCCGTGAGGTGTACTACAAATTAGGCAAGTACGATGATGCGAAGCGCATCATGGAAGAGATGGGAAACATCTAATAGACGTTTTACTGGTCCACAGAAAGACGCGCTCCTTAAGGGGCGCGTTTTTTTTGAACCCTAAAAGCGCCAAGAGTCCAAATCAAGAGGGTGTGAGGATCGTTAAAGCGGCCGGGCCAGTGGCTTGGGAGCGTTTGTAGAAATGTAAGGGAGCTTCGAGAATGGTTAGTTAACATAATATATATTATGGGCAATTGAAATGCTTTAAAGGAAATGCCCTTAATGGGTACACCTGACCGTTTGATTAACCTCTAAAGCGGCTTCCTCCTTAAATTCTTTTACTCGTAGGGTTCGCGGCCCGGCGTTTTGGGATTTGAACCACGGGATGGCCAAGGCCGGAATCTGCGTAGCGTGGATCAGCGATCATGGGACAGCGCTCAATGTCGTCGACTTCCAGGCTGAGATAGCCCAGCTCGTCCTGAACGCGTCCGGTGAGCAGATAGACGCCACGATCTTTGAGCACGTGACGCTTGACTGTCGGCGGAAAATGCACGGTGTCAAAGATTTGGCCGTTGTGCTCCTGGAACGTCGCGAATTGCATATGCTCGCCTTTAACCGTCTTGCTGTGCTTGATGGCGACCACGTAGCCGAGAATTTGGATCGTTTCACCGATGTGTTTGGGCCAATGCTTGACGGAAGTGCTGCGCTTTCCTTGCCAGCCGGTGAACAAATCAAAGGGATGACCGAGGCTGAATCCGAAGAGTTCGAGCTGATCATAGGCTTCGTCCAAGGCATGGTGCGCCAAGCTGGGCAGCGAAAATGCCCGAACGGGCTCCTCAAACAGCGACAAACTGGGCGCCGCTTGCGGTTTGTGTCCCAGTCTGTGGTGGGCCTCCCAGAGTAAGGCGCGCTTGGGCTGACCGGTAAATCGGAAGGCTCCAGCCCGAATGAGCAAAAGCAGTGCATCCAGTGA
>Ga0102891_1000797_pt1 | contig 11230 bp, 10 predicted proteins | sample Colrivmet1552A02_FD_84503 | JGI IMG/M metagenome (GOLD analysis project Ga0102891, IMG submission 84503) | Estuarine microbial communities from the Columbia River estuary - metaG 1552A-02 | ecosystem: Environmental > Aquatic > Marine > Intertidal zone > Estuary | place: USA: Columbia River...
AAATTCCCACGCAATGCCTACTCGCTGGCAAACTTAAACACCCGGGTGGCCGCTAGCCAGCGGCACAGTCGATGAGCAATACTCATCGCCCCAAGATAGAGCAGCGGGGTGGTGATATAGGGCTGATAGTACTGGGCAACTGCCTCGATATAATCGAGTAGCGTCAAGTGGGCAAAGTACCCAGAAAAAAGATAAAAACTCACATTAGAGATCGCAAACGCCAAACTAATCGCCACCACCGCAGCGAAAAACAGACCGAACAGCGTCAATGGCTGCGGCAACTGTCGCGTCGCCGCCCAGTGCCCACCGCGCCAAACCGCATAGTAGCCGAGATAGAGAAACCCATAGGCTGGAGTGAAACAGTAAGCCTCAATACCCTCCGCGCCAGCCAACACCCAAAGATCAAGTGCTAGCGCCAAGAGTGAAAAATAAACAAACGACCAAAACGTGCGCAAATAAAATCCAGCGATAAAAAAGATCGCCAGACAGGCGTTGGGCAGTTTGTAGGCCGAGCCAAAATGATCTAAACCCGTCGCCAAAAGCAGCAGCGACAGCGCAGTAAAAACAAACCAGTGCCGCTTTTGGGAAGAACCGGATCCCCGCGAAGAATTAATAGGGGAAAAACTAGAGGGTAAGGCGGCAAGCGCCCATAAAAAACGTTTCATATTGAGTCTCCATACTCACACCCGAGTGTACAGGCCTTAAAAAAACGGGGCGAAGGAGCAAAAAGACAGGAACTGTCGATCAGCACAAGACCGCACCCCGCGGTTTGTCTGCATTGCGATAGGCCGGTCTCCGGACTCATAAGTGAGCAACCGAAAAATCGAGTCACTCTATTTGACGCCTTCCCATGCGGTTGCTGTTACACAGATGCACAGTGGCCTAATGCCAAACAATCTTATTTACCGTTGCGGGGGCAGTGTCGGAATAGCGTGCCCTGTCCTGGCAACGCGCACCGACTTCCCGTTTAACTTTTTACACAACCGTCGTGGCTGTAAAAAAAGAACCTACTGCAGAAGCAAGAGAGCGCAATCTAGTCGGATAGCGATATCAAGTCAAATTGAAACAGCACCATACCCGTGTTTATCGCAAGTGCACAGTTGTGTTAACCTGCTCGGCCAAAAAAATGAGCCAAAAATAGAGCGCTATAATTAGGGAACCAACAAGATGCTTGCAGTGTTAATAAAAAGAACCGTAGCCCCAGGAATGGAAGCGACTTACGACGAATTCTCTCGCAAAATTGTTCAGGCGGCGGTGCCCGCTCACGGATTTATTTCCAGTAAAGCCTTTAAAGATATCGCCGATACGCACATTCGCTATGCGCTGATTCAGATGGAAACTCTCAACGACTGGTTGGCGTGGCAGCAATCACCTGAGCGCGCGGCAGCACTTCTACAAATTCAACCGCTGCTGCAAGAGCCGGAAGTGATTTCAATTTTGACAACGGCCTAGTCACCCTACTCGCAGCAATTAAATCGCACATCAAAGTGCATCCAAGGCCTCAGTCACTTTGCGCACACCAATCACCTGCATGCCCTTAATTGCCTGCTTGGGTACATTGCCTGCGGGCACTATGGCCCGCGTGAAACCGTGTTTGGCCGCTTCGCGCAGACGCTCTTGACCATTCGCCACTGGACGAATTTCACCGGCCAACCCAACTTCGCCAAAAACCACTAAATTTTGCGGCAAAGGCTGATCGCGGAAGCTTGAGATCACCGCTAAAATCAGCGCCAAATCCGCGCTTGTTTCAAGCACTTTGACGCCACCCACAACATTAACAAACACATCTTGGTCACCCACCATAATGCCGCCGTGACGGTGCAACACGGCCAATAACATCGAAAGTCGATTGTGGTCCAAACCCACCGTCACACGGCGCGGGTTGCCCAAATGACTTTCGTCGACAAGGGCCTGCAACTCAACCAGCAAGGGCCGAGTTCCCTCCCACACAACCATCACCACACTGCCTGAGGAGACCTCTTCACCGCGCTGTAAAAAGATAGCCGACGGGTTGGGCACTTCACGTAGGCCTTTGTCGGTCATCGCGAAAACGCCCAGTTCGTTCACCGCGCCAAAGCGATTTTTATGGCTGCGCAGGGTTCTAAAGTGGCTGTCGCTAGACCCCTCAAGCATCAGCGAACAGTCGATCATATGCTCCAGCACCTTCGGCCCCGCCAAGGAACCATCCTTCGTCACATGGCCGACTAAAATCAGTACGGTACCCGTCTGTTTGGCAAACCGCACCAACATAGCCGCGCTCTCTCGCACCTGCGACACACTGCCCGGCGCCGACGCCACATCTTCGAGATGCATGACTTGAATTGAATCCACCACCAAAATTTTTGGCCGTTTCTGCTCAGCAATCGCGCAGACCGTCTCTACCGACGTCTCTGCCATAATTTCTAATTTATTGGTCGGCAGGCCCAAGCGATTTGCGCGCATAGCCACCTGCTGAGGCGATTCCTCCCCCGTGACATAGAGCGATGAATGGTTTTCCGCCAATTTGCACAGAGTTTGCAACAGTAGCGTACTTTTTCCCGCACCCGGCTCGCCCCCCAACAGCACGCAGGAACCCGGGACCAGTCCGCCACCGAGGACCAAATCCAGCTCGCCGGCCCCTGTGCTAATGCGCGGAATTTCATCCAATGCGATTTCCGCTAGGGTCTTCACGGCACCATCAACCATTCCGGCAAATCCCGTTCGCGACACCTTGCCACCCCTTGCAGGCCCGCTTAAGCGAATTTCTGACAGCGTATTCCAGCCATTGCACTCGGTACACTGCCCCTGCCACTTGCGATAATCCGCGCCGCAATCGTTGCACACAAAAGCAGATTTTATTTTGTTCGGCGTTGTCACTCTCGGTCCTCTTTTTGCGGTGATACTGCGATAACAGCACACACCAAAATCACTTTACTGTTGTTATGTACAGTAACTCAGTGCGCCCCGTTAAATCAATCTAAAAAGTGCTTGCATGAACTCGTAACTAGCCACTCAACGACCCATGCAACTAGCAACGCAGCGCACGTCGAGGGTAAGATAGGGCAACTAAAAAAAGAAAAGGCCAGTCATGTCTCACGCTCCGCTCGTCATCCGTATCGCTACTATTGCTGACTGCCCCACCATACTCGATTTTATCGAACAGCTGGCCGCCTACGAAAAACTCAGCCATGAAGTCGTCGCCACCTGCTCGGCGCTGGAAAAAACGCTGTTTGGTGAGAAGCCCAGCGCTGAAGTTCTGATCGCCGAATATGCGACTCAACCCGTTGGCTTCGCCCTCTATTTTACTAACTACTCCACCTTTCTTGCGAAGCCCGGTATCTATCTAGAGGATCTGTTTGTACAGCCAGAAATGCGCGGCAAAGGCTTTGGCAAACAGCTGCTCGCATCACTTGCCAAAATCGCCGTTGAGCGCGACTGCGGCCGGCTAGAATGGTCGGTACTCGATTGGAACCAACCCGCCATCGATTTCTATCGCTCACTCGGGGCGGTGCCTATGGATGGCTGGACAGTCAATCGTCTCACCGGCGACGCGCTGCAAAATGTCGCTCACCACGCGGATTAAACTCTCCCTGAGGAGACCAATATGAGTAGTTTACAACTAGCCGGCAAGCGTATTCTGATAACGCAGAGCGATACCTTTATGGGGCCAACGCTCTGTGAGGTGTTTAAAGAAATGGGCGCGGAGGTTATCAAAGACAACCATCTGCTCACCGACCCCGCTCTGCCTGCACAGATTGTTGAACAGGCTGGCTACATTGATGTGCTGGTAATAAATCTCGCAATTCCAGCACCCTTTACCCGTGGCGAGCTTGTCGACGACAGCGAATGGTCTGCGACGTTTAGTGCCATCGTCGACCCTCTACCACGCCTTTGCAGAGCCGTGCTGCCGCAGATGATCGAACGCCAGTCTGGCAAAATTTTAGTGATGGGCAGCGCCTCAGCTCTGCGCGGTATGAAGCGGGCATCCACCTACAGCGCAGCACGCGGCGCACAACTCGCCTATGTTCAAGCCATGGGGGTGGAAATGGCGGCGCAGGGTATTCAGATCAACGCTATCGCTCAAAACTTTGTCGACAATCCAACCTATTTCCCCGAGGAGACAAAAGCCAATCCCGCCTTTCAAGCGCGAATACAGCGCGCAGTTCCGCTTGGCCGACTCGTCTCGTTGCGTGAAGATGCACTTTTTGCCGCCTACCTGTGCAGTGACGCAGCCGACTGCTTCGTTGGCCAAGTGTTCCCAGTCTGCGGTGGCTGGACGACGTAATAAGTCGTCGATTCTCTCGTTCAGACAGAAGCTTTCTGATAAAGTGTTGCGATGTCTTTGATCCCCGAAAAGCCCATTGTGATTTCGCCCACTCTCGCCGCAACCATCGGCTTAGAGGAAGCGGTGTTGCTGCAACTTCTGCAAGAGTGCCGAGCGCACGGCAGCGCCCAGCAGAGTCAGGGCTATGACTGGTTCACCGTGGCCGGTGAGAAGTTGCTGGAACTGGCGCCTTTTTGGCGCGACGACGATATCCGACGATTAGCCGTTGGACTGCATGAAAAAGGGTTGTTGCTGATCGGAGGAGCACCGTTTTCCGCGCATCAAGAGTTCCGCTTTGCGTTTAACGACGCGGTAGCCTCTAGAGCACCAGCGCCAAGTGGCGCGCACCCGCAGCCGAGCTCACAGCTGAACTCACAGTTGAGCCCCGCAACAGTAACCGCGCTGCACACGGCTGTGGAGACCTCGGCCAAAACCATTGGCAACAGTTGGCAGCCCAGCCAAGACGCGTTGCGCCAGCTCAGCCAACTGGGCGTCACTCAACAATTTGCACTGCAACAAATTCCACAATTTGTCGCCTACTGGCGGGAGCGCAATGTGCCGCGGCATAGCTGGGAGTCAAAATTTATCAAAGAAGTGTGGCGTCAGTGGCAGCAGGAAACCGCCACCTCTCATCGCCGCCGGCAAGAAGTCTCCCTCGACAACGACTGGCGCCCGTCAAACGATGCATTGCAAATATTGATTGGCCAAGGCGGTATTAACGCCAACTTTATTGAAGACGCGATACCCGAGTTTATTCTCTACTGGCGCGACCGCGGCGACGTTTCCAGCACATGGGATTCAAAATTTATTCAACATATTCGGCGACAGTGGCAGATTTATACTGGCATGATGGAGCAGGACAATATGCCGCGTACACTGAGCGCGGACTGGCTGCCAAAAGAGTCGGTTTACGATGTCTTGGAAATGGCCAATATCAACCGTCAATTTGCAGAACAGCTGCTGCCAGAGTTTATTCTTTACTGGCAGGAAAATGGTACACCGCAATCATCGTGGAGCACCAAATTTCTTCAGTACGTAAAGCGCCAATGGGCGCGACATATTCAACCCGCGTCAACAGGTACAGCACATGGCAAGCAACAAGGATCTAATCCACAAGGTCGCATCAGAGATCGCAGCATCATCGATGCTCTCTCAGACCGCAGCTGGGCATCCTAAGACAGGTAGCAAAGCGAGCAAAACTGACCCCAATCTGATCGATGCCATCAATCAGATCTTCGCATTATTTCAGGTCAACTATCACAACCAGTATTACAGTGCTTTTGGCGACAACACCAAGTCCGAAAATTTAGCCAAGAAACTGTGGCTGAGTAAACTGAGCGACTTTACCCCAGAGACGATTCTGCGCGGCGCTGAAAAAATTATTGCCGAGAGCGACTACTTGCCCACCCTCCACAAAATGCTAAACGCCTGCCGTCATGTCGGCATGCCTGCTGGCCTGCCATCTCCGCGCAAAGCCTATGAAGAGGCGTGTAACAAACCGAGCCCTAAAGCAGAGCAGTCCTGGTCTCACGCGGCCGTCTACTTAGCGGCTCGCGATTGCGGCTGGCACTTTTTGGCCAACACCGTTGAATCAAAAGCCTTTGCTCCATTTGCCGACATTTATCAACAGTACTGTGAGAGAGTATTGGCGGGAGAAGAATTGATCATAGAAAAACCAAAAGCGCTGCCCGAAACGTCATCCAAACCAGCGACCAAGAAAAAGGCACTGGCCGAACTCGACCAATTAAAGCAGCTGCTGCGCTAGAACAACTGAGCGGAGAAAAAGATCACTCATGGCTATCACTCCACTGATCCACAACTCCACCGCCAGACGCATGGCGAAAACAATTTTGAACGGTTTTCGCAGCTATTTTGCCGATTATTTAAACGCCACTCTCAGCGCAAAAGCGCGTTTCGAAAAAGCCGACTGGCACGGTGTGCAGCAAGCCAACGTGGATCGACTCGAGCTCTACAAACAAAAAGTCGCCCAGACAGTAATGTACCTCGGCATGGTCACCAACAAAGATTTGGCCAACCTGGCGCTTTGGGCAGAGGCGAAAAAAGCGTATACCCAGCTAGTTTTTAACTTCCCCAATTTTGAAATTGCCGAAACTTTTTTTAACTCTGTGTTCAGTGACTTGCACGATCACGACAAAATTAGCGACGATATTATTTATGTGCTGTCGTCACAACTGATCGAAGCACCTGCCGCCGAATACAGTATTTTTGTGCGTTACAAAGGCGCCAATCACCGAGAAATTTTTCGTCAAATTTTAAAGGAATCTGAATTTTCGCTGCCCGGTGAAGATATCGAAGTAGACCTCGACTGCATCCTTAAAGTCTTTAACCAAGAAATCTTGCCTTTTGTTAAAGGCCCTGCCGACAAGCTTAAATTTGATCTGCTTGAGTCAACATTCTATCGCGGAAAAGCAGCCTACATGGTCGGGCGTGTAGTTGATGGCGATCAAACCTTTCCGATGGCACTGGTGATTTTAAATAATGAACAGGGTCAGCTATTTGTCGATACGGCCATGTTTAATTCGGACGATTTGAGTGTGGTATTCAGCTTCACCCGCAACCATTTTATGGTTGATGCGCCGCTGCCTTATCAATACGCGCACTTTTTGAAACACCTGATGCCGAGTAAATTGGATTACGAAATTTATAATTCCCTCGGCTTTCCAAAACACGCAAAGACCGAGTTCTATCGGCAGATGGTTCATCATCTCAACAACTCCGACGATAAATTTATTATCGCGCCCGGCATTAAAGGCATGGTGATGACCGTATTTACTCTGCCCTCCTATAAAATTGTATTTAAAATTATTAAAGATAAATTTGCGCCGCCAAAAGAAGTCACTCATCAAATAGTGCGTGAAAAATATCGACTCGTGTCTCGTCATGATCGCATTGGACGCATGGCAGATACGCAAGAATTCGATAATTTAGTATTTCCCCTTGAACGGTTTTCAGCGGAGCTGATCGACGAGTTGCAGAAAGTTGCCGCGTCGTCCGTTGAAATTCGCGGCGACAAACTGGTGATAAAGCATCTTTACACCGAGCGCTATATGACGCCGCTGAATATTTATCTTGAAACCGCTTCAGACGAAGAAATTGCCAGCGCCATGGACGAGTACGGCAACTGTATTAAGCAGCTTGCCGCGGCGAATATTTTTCCCGGCGATATGCCTCTGAAAAACTTTGGCGTTACTCGTCATGGTCGTGTGGTATTTTACGATTACGATGAAATCGCATTTCTCACTGACTGCAATTTCAGAAAAATTCCAATGCCGCGCAACGAAATTGAAGAGATGCAGTCTGGCACATGGTACACAGTGGGCCCCGACGATATTTTTCCTGAAGAGTTCAGGCTGTTTTTCTCCGGAAATACTAAAGCGCGAAAAATGTTTGAAGAGATGCACAGCGACCTTTATGAGGTCGAATTTTGGCAGGGCCTGCAGGAAAAAATCCGTGACGGCTATGTACTAGACGTGTTCCCCTATCGCCGGGCAAAGCGCTTTAACCGCGGCAAAAACTCTGGCCTGCAAGTCTTTTCCGATTAGCGAAGAGGTAGGTTTGCTGTGCTGTCGCCAGCGCGAATAGTAACGCTGTCGGCAGAAATGGCCTCAATAATCCACGCGCTATCCAATTTTTCGCCCACATGGTAGGTGCGCTCGCCAACAAAAATACGGTTGAGCGTCGAGCCTGGGCGAATATACATATGACCGGTAATCACTACTTGTGGCAATGCTGTGGCATCGCTTGCGACATCCACGGCCGGCGGCACTGTTGTCTCTGCGAGGGATACCCTGTCGGGAGCAAATGATGCTTCAGGAGACGTTTGATTTATGGGCGCTTTTTCTGGGGACACTTGATCTAAGGACCCTTGATATAAAGGTGTTTGATTTACCGGTGCGGCCTCCACCTCTGCGCTTTGCAGCACCTCTGGCTCTGCTGCTATACCTGCAGGCACCGCCGGCGATAACGCGCTCGCCTTCACAGAGGATTCACTACTCACTGGCCCCTGAGCGCTGTAAATAGCGTAGATAACGACCGCAAAAAACAACACTGCGAGAGCGATCATTGCGTAGCTCTGTCGACTTTTTTCTGGTGGTTGATACGGATCCCACCCCGCACTGACAAAGTCGTCAAGATCTTGTGCGTCTTCACGCAGGCGCTCGTGTTCGGCTTTCTTTAAGGCATTCAGAATATAAGACATTAGGGCGCCTCTTTGAGCGTCGGGGTGACAACACCGGTCAGCTGATTGAGTCGCATTAGCGTTTCTCGACCCAAAATACCGTCGGCGACCAGACCCTGCTGCTGCTGAAACCGCTGAACCTGCTGGGCGACGGCGGCGGTATAGCGGCCGCCACTGATGATTACGTCAGTATTGGGGTCGAGCAGCGCAAATTGCGCCAGCAACCACTCAACCAGCTGCTGGTTTTCGCTGTCCGCACTGCCCGCAGCAGCGGCCATCGCGCTGGCTACGCTAAGCGGCTCACTGTAGCCCAGCGGAGCTTCCCACAGATAGAGATAGCGCCCTGTCCAGCGCTGCACAAGGCTCTCGCGATCGACTCGGGTGATGCCAGAACGATCCTGCAATTTAGCCCCTGCGGCTGACAAGCTCGTGATTAGGTAGGCTTTGATGTGGTCATTTTCTTGCAGCCATACAATTCCGGGACGATCGATTTTTTCGAGCTCATCAAGATTGGGCAGTGTCGTTTTTTCCGCGCGTAGATTGTGCCCTGCGGCCACAGAGGCTAGCTCTTCTTCACTGTATACATCGTCGCTAGGAATACCCCAAAGCGCCATTAGCCCAATAAATGGATTGCTCGGTGTTGTCGCAACCGTGGTTTCCGTATGCGGTTCTGTTTGACTCGAGGCTGGCTCAACGGCGTCTGCAGGTTCAGATAGTGCGGGGGCGCTGTTCACTGCAACAGTCGCGTCAATAGGCTCTTCAATAGGCATGTCAGCGCCAATAGAACCAACATCGAGTGCGGTAGGTTGCTGATTGAATCTATCGGGCCACAACACAAAAGCGCCGGCCGTGAGCAGAACAATGAGTAGCGCCGCTAGGAGCCAATAGCGCTGCGGAGACGGTTTTTCTTCGCCAAGTATTTCTGCCGCCGCTTGTTTTACCAGTTTTGCTGACACCACGGGCAGACCCAAAGAGTAAGCGGCGACAAGGGATTGGTGGCAGACTAAATTGATTAATCGGGGCACTCCGCCGGTCAGACGGGAGAGGGCGGTCATGCAGGCGGCGTCGAACAATGGGCGCTGGGCGCCAGCGCGATGCAGGCGATGGTTGACGTAATTGGCGAGATCATTTTTATCCAGCGGCGAGAGATGAAAGCGCGACACTACTCGCTGATTGAGCTGACGCAGTTCGCGGCGCGCAAGAATATCGACTAACTCCGGCTGACCCACCAAGAGAATGTGCAACAACTTGTGGGTGCTGGTTTCCAGATTACTCAGCAAGCGCAGCGTCTCGAGTACTTCGGGAGATAGATTTTGCGCTTCCTCAATAACAATTAAGGTTTTTTTACCATCGGCATGGCTGGCAAGCAGATTTTGATTGAGTGCATCGATACACTTTTTACTAAATGAGCGCTCGTCGCCGCTGGGAACCTCAATACTCAGCTCGTCGCAAATACTCGCCAGAACATCGGTGACATTGAGCTTGCTGTTAAGAATGTAGGCGACACGAATATGCGGCGGAATGCGTTTGATTACCGTGCGTGTCAGCGTGGTTTTGCCGGTGCCAACTTCGCCGGTGAGCAGAATAAAGCCGCCCTCTCGATCAAGCCCGTACTTTAAGTGCGCTACCGCCTGACGGTGATAGATGCTCGGGTAGAGAAAGCCGGGATCAGGGACGATCGAGAACGGCTCTCGCTTAAGGGCAAAATGCTGCAAATAAATGCTCATCGGCGTCCTGCTTAGGGATTGCTTGGCTCTCCCTCTTGAATAAATTCATCAAACCTTGGCTGTATTAAGCCACCCTCTTGGGTTTCTAAATCGCGCTTGATTAAGTGCCGGTATTTGCTTTCCGACAAGTTGCGGGCATCTTCAGCGGTGCGAATAATCGTCGGTCGAATAAACATCATCAATACAGACTGGCTATCGCTTTTACTCGTTGAACGGAACAAGCGACCGAGCAACGGAATATCCCCTAGCAGCGGCACTTTGGTGGCCGTGCCATTGGTTTGATCTTCGATCAGGCCGCCCAAAATCAGCAGCTCGCCATCCTGTATTAGCACATTCGTCTGCATGGTGCTCTTTGACGTGGTTTGCAAGCCTGGCTCGCCGCTTTTCACTTTCGACGATTCCTGTTCAATTTCTAAGCGCACCGAATCGCCTTTGCTTATCTGTGGCTTGACCTTAAGCTTAACCCCAACCTCTTCGCGATTGATGGTGGTGAACGGATTGTTGCTACCATTATTGCTGCTGGTGAAGCTACCGGTTTGGAACGGCACCTCTTCACCCACGGAAAGTGTGGCTTCTTCGTTGTCCAGAGTGACCACTGAGGGCGTAGACAGTATTTTCGTGCTGCCATCAGTTTTTAATGCCTGAATTAAAACGCCAATACCCTTTCCGGTCACAGGATCAAAGTCGCCTGCGACACCAATGGTAGTCGCTGCAGTACCGAGGGCAGCCCCAAGCGCAGTGGCGTCAGCAGAGCTCACATCACCATCGGCGCCAACACCAATCAGGGTGGTTAAGAGATTATCAAACTTGGTTAAATAGCCGCCGCGGTTTTTGCTTGTGTAAGCCAGCTGCGCGCTGAGGCGCTTGGCTTGGTCTTCCGACAGTTCGGCGATTACCGCTTCGATCAGCACCTGTGGGCGCGAGCGGTCAAGCTGGGTTACGACATTTTTAATTTCCCGAATAACCGCAGTGGGTGCAGCCACCACGAGGGCGTTGCTGAGC
>Ga0102891_1000869_pt1 | contig 10727 bp, 20 predicted proteins | sample Colrivmet1552A02_FD_84503 | JGI IMG/M metagenome (GOLD analysis project Ga0102891, IMG submission 84503) | Estuarine microbial communities from the Columbia River estuary - metaG 1552A-02 | ecosystem: Environmental > Aquatic > Marine > Intertidal zone > Estuary | place: USA: Columbia River...
AACTCACCGGCAAAATATTTAAAATTGAACTTACGGTTTTCGAAGTTTGCAAAGTACTTTCCTGGCTCTACTTCGAGGTGACCTAGAGCCAGCTCACGAACCTTTAGGTCTCGTGGCTGGGCTTCGGTCTTAATGTTTATAATAAGGTCTTGAAACTTTCTGTTAAACGACATATTCGTATTGCTTTAGTATATTATTATATGCTTCAGCTAATAGATAGTTTCTCACTATTTTTACGATATGTGATCGTGTATACCTTTTCACCAGCTACAATATCACCATCTAGAATTCCGTCAGCAAGGATATCCTCAACGTATTTCTGTACAGCTCTCTTAAGAGGGCGTGCGCCATAAGCCTGATCGTATCCTTCTTTAACCAAGAACTCCTTAGCTGTCTTAGTAAACTTTAGGCGGATGTCTTGTTCGAACATACGCTCACGAACTGAATCTAATTCGATATCGACAATCTTCAACATATCCTCTTCAGTTAGTTGATCGAATAGAACAACTTCGTCAAGACGGTTCAAGAACTCAGGTGTAAACTTAGACTTAAGTTCTTTCTTAATGATAGCATCGATCTTTGCCTTCTCAGTAGCAATAGTAGAAGCGCTTTGGAAACCGATGCCAGCACCGAAATCAGCAGCTCTCTTAGCACCGATGTTTGAAGTCATAATGATGATAGTGTTCGTGAAGTCCACAGTACGTCCAAGTGAATCAGTCAAACGACCATCGTCAAGAACTTGTAGCAGTACATTGAAGATATCTGGATGTGCCTTCTCGATCTCATCGAATAGAACCACGGAGTATGGTTTACGTCTTACGGCTTCAGTCAACTGTCCACCGTCTTCGTGGCCTACATATCCTGGAGGCGCTCCAGTCAAACGTGAGACATTAAACTTTTCTTGGTATTCAGACATATCAAGACGGATCATCGAGTCCTCAGTGCCGAACATGTATTCGCTAAGTGCCTTTACAGTCTCAGTCTTACCAACACCGGTAGGTCCTAAGAAGATGAATGAACCAATAGGCCTCTTGTGTGAAGATACTCCAACACGAGATCTCTTGATAACTTTAGATAGTGCCTCAACAGCATCATCTTGACCGATAATCTTTTTCTTAAGTTCTTCACCAAGCTTCTTGATCATTTTGCTTTCATCACCAGATAGACGAGACAATGGAATACCAGTCTGTTGCGATAGTGTCTCAGCGATAACATCAACATCAACAACTTTACGATCTTCTTTAAGTGAAGCCTCCCACTCTTTGAAAGCCTTCTCAAGATCTTTACGCTTGTTCATTTCTTTGTCACGGCATGATGCAGCCTTTTCATAATCCTGTTCCTTAACAGCATTAAGCTTCTCCATCTTCATGATCTCAGCCTCCTTCTCCATCTTCTTGATGTTGGTAGGAACCTTGATCTCTTGTAAGTGGATCTTTGCACCAGCTTCGTCCATCAAGTCAATAGCCTTGTCTGGAAGTTCACGTGATGTAATATAACGATCAGATAGTTTTACACAAGCTTCTAAAGCTTCTGACGTGTACTGAACCACGTGGTGATCTTCGTACTTACCTTTAATCTGATCTAGAATTTGAATTGTGTCAGAGATAGAAGGGGCGTCAATGAACACCTCTTGGAAACGGCGAGTCAATGCACCATCGTCCTCAATGTTCTCACGGTACTCATCAAGCGTTGTAGCACCGATGCACTGAACTTGACCACGTGCCAATGCTGGCTTCATGATATTAGATGCATCTAATGAACCGCTAACACCACCAGCACCAACAATAGTGTGTAGTTCGTCGATGAAGATGATAACATCTGGATTAGCCTTAAGCTCTTCCACAATGTTCTTCATACGCTCCTCGAACTCACCACGGTACTTAGTACCTGCAACGATGATCGTCATGTTTAGCGATACAACTCTCTTGCCGATAAGTGTTCTTGCAACCTTACCTTCAATGATGCGTTGAGCAATAGCTTCAACGATCGCAGTTTTACCTACACCTGGATCCCCTAGGATGATAGGATTATTCTTTTTGCGTCTTGCTAAGACTTGACAGATTCTCAAGATCTCAGCATCACGGCCGATAATAGGATCTAACTTACCTTGTTTGGCCATGGCCGTTAGATCTTCACCGAACTGATCAAGATAAGGAGTCTTGCCAGGCTTTGGTGATTTCTTACCAGCGTTATCGTATGGGTCTTCGAATGCCATGTTTTTAATTTATTTTACTTACTTGTATTATATGAATAACTTAATATTAGTTTCATATGATACATGATCACTTTACTATATTGTCAGCGGCACTAATTGCTGGTAATAAGTTGGGCTTGATCCTGGCTTTAATGCCTAAAGATTCAACGTAACCCATGGCAGCTGATACTAATTTATTAGATCGCATATTAGGATCTTCATTTAGATCCAAATCTATATTATCAACAACTATGCCATTTTCTTGGAGATAAAGAGCTACGTTAACTGAGCGCTCGACTTCACCCCAGAGTCTTCCCCAGAAATCAAAGATTCTTGGAAATGTTTCTCTCTTGTAAAGTACGTGACATCCAGTAGTACCGATATGCAATACTACTGTTGTAGCATAGATGGTATTGTCTCCTTTGTTTTGGCTATCACAGCCAACGTAAAGTTTGATCTTAGGCCGGTGTTCATCTGCCATATACTCTTTGATATAGCTTGATAACTCAACACGATCTCCGTCTACCAATCTCTTAAACTCCATATAAAGTATTTATTGTATACTCAGAAGGTTACACCCTGGTTAAGTATAAAAGGAGTATGTTATTAAAAATTAGTGGATGGACCATTCAGGTACTTGCCGTGATATTCTAAGATCTTATCTCTAGCCTCTTCAGCAGTATCTACAAGGCGGAACAGATCCATATCCTTAGCGCTCATTCTACCGGAGTCAACGAGAGTCTTCTTGATCCAATCGATCAAACCACCCCAGAATTCAGTACCTACAAGTACGATAGGATATTTGATATTATGTCCAGTCTGTGCAAGAGTAAGTGCCTCGAACAATTCGTCAAGTGTACCTAGACCTCCAGGGAAGATAACAAATCCTTGTGAGTACTTAAGGAACATAACCTTACGGGTAAAGAAGTAACGGTTCTCAACACCAACCTGAACATACTCGTTCATGCCAGCCTCGAATGGCAACTCAATACCAATACCTACAGACTTACCTCCAGATTCTTTAGCACCCTTATTAGCGGCCTCCATAATACCAGGGCCACCACCTGTGATCACACCAAATCCTTCATTACACAACAAGCGCGCAAACTTCTCAGACTCTTGGTACCAATGATCATCAGACTTTGTTCTAGCTGAACCGAATACGGAAACACAAGGAACGTCAAGCTCGTTAAAAGTATCAAAGCCTTTGGTGAACTCAGCCTGGATTCTTAGAATTTGCCAGGCATCAATTGATTTATCTTTCATATTATGTTGGTTAGATTTATTATATGTCAGAAATGAAAATTGTTTATAAAAGAAAACCCCGAAGACGCATAACGTTTCGGGGTTTTATAGAGTGAACAAAATCATAATGTTGGATAAAAACCACTCTACAACACAAATTCAATTTATATATCTGTTAATTTTCTGCAAGATACGGATTTTTAATTCCGGAGGCATTTGGTCTTATTCTAGTAGACCTAACAAGAACACCTTCAGTATTATATTGACGAATAGCCACAATCTGATTATCTAGTTTGTATACAACCTTACCGCACCTTTTACCGTTGTACATATAGCCTCTAACTAAAAGTACTGAACCATCTTGGTAAGTTTCTTTTAATTTAAACGGGCCATTATATACACCTTGTGAATCAACATGGTAATAATTCCCAGGAGACTCGATTACTTTAAATGAATTAACATCAATGCATTCAATCGTCTGTGCATCTGCTGACTTACTGCTCATTAATATAATAATAAATATAATAAACCCTAGCATAGTAAATCTAGCAATCATCTTTTCAAGGAGCCTAAGGCTCTTCTTGATGCTTAACTTTTCCATAGTAAACCAAATGTTTTTTTTGGAGTTAGTTCCGTATATTATATATCGAAAGTTAACTTTTGTTTAACATAGAGTTAACATTAAACTACTTTATTAGTTTGGTAATGTGGTATTAGTGTATAAAAAAGCCGGCACTTGGCCGGCTCTGATTAACTTATTATGTGTGTATGTTATCCTATTTGCATAGTGCACTTCCAGCAAAGACATGCATCCGCTTCAGCATCAACAAGAACCCACTCGCTACAAGGAGCATCGTCTAGGTACCAGTTAGAGTACTTGGATTTCTCTAGATCAGAATTCTGACAGACCATCCACTTCATAGATTTATCAACAAGACCCGTTTTCTCTGACTTGTATGATTTAGTTTTCCAAACATTCTTTGCCATAACAATATTATTTGATCTTTATACTACCTTATTAGATTTTGTTTCATGCCATGTTTTGGCACTCGGTTTTATATAAGACCCCACCAGTGACATCGGAGTAGTATGTGTCCTGGTAGATCTCTTCTACCCAACATGAGTACTTACCACCTCGCCACTTAGTCTCCGTATCTGCCGCCTGTTTGGCTAACTCCACATTTGAGTATACACCTACTAAATAAGAATGAGTTTCCATACGACCCCACCTGTGAGCCACAACAGTGTACAGTTTCTTCTTATCGCCTTTCATTATTATTCTTGAATATTGTCAAAGTATACTGCCAAATTTGAAGATGGTAGCATAACAGATACCATGTGTTCATTGCCAATCTTATGAATCAAGATAGTACACTTGTCTCCAGAAGACTGTTCAATTGCGCTAAGCACCATCATGTCGCCCACTGTCGGTTGTTCAAACCTGGTTTCATAAACTGTAAATGTATAAACACTACTGGTTTCAACTGCAGTAATAGTAATTTTACCGGTCAGTTGTGAATTCAGCTTGGTTTCAATAAGCATGTATTCAGGAGTGCGTGGGGTTTTGTCAAAAAACATCCACTCATTTTCTACATCGGACCAAACCAAATCTTTTGTTTCCGTGTGGTTTGTGATAATACGCCCATCGACTTGGGCAGCAACTTGCAGGCCAAGTACTAATAGAGCACTAAGGATAAGTTTCTTAATCATAGCTTGAAGTTTTCGTCTTTCATTAGGTATTGAAATGACTTTTCGATTGTGAATAGTCCGATGATCACAACCATTGTGAAGATGGCCGTGCTGGTCCAATCAAAGTTAGACCCTAATAGATGACCAAATCCAACGGCCAGTCCAGTTCTAAATAGGTTTTCCATTTCTTTTAAATATTATTGCATAGGAGTTCTGCGGTCGCCATCTTCTTTTAATTCTTCGACGATCTCTTTCATAAATTGTCTTGCTAGCACAGCAAACAACACGATGTCAATGGCAGTGAATGCAGCACCCCACCACCAAGTTTCGCCGCCAAAAATCAGGCTACAAATTGCGCCCAAAATCCACGCGACCACAATGACCAGACCAACACCACTAAGTAAACCCAAGCAGAGTGCAATGTCCGTCAAAACCTCTTTGATATAAGCTCTCATGTCTATTATACTCTAATAATCCCGTTATGTTTCATCATACTCCTCTGATTTCTAAGAAAATTAGAATTTTTTATTTTAGAAATTTTTATTTTTTAATAAATCCATTTTTCCATTTTTCCATTTTTCTAAATTATTAAAAACTTAAATTTCTAAATTATTTAGTTTCCAACCGGTGCGGGAAAATTTTGTCAGCTAAGTAAAATAATTAAAAAAACTTATTTTTTATTTTTTTGTTTTTTTAGATTTCTCAGTCAGCCGATCAGTAAGATATCTAAGTATAGTTAGTATCGAAGTCGTGATTAGCCCTATATTAATACAGATGGCCCAAACAGGGCGTCCCTTAAAGTCGTATCAGGCCTTCCGGATCCCGGTGCGAAACCAGTAGTTCGACCCAGCATGCCGGCCACACACCCACGCAGTAGTCAGATTCATGGAGGCGATGTATTTCTCAGGCGACTTCACTGAGTCGTACAAGAGTATGCCATGCCGCCCTGGTGTAGCGATGATCCACCCGGAGTCTGTATGGCTGAGAGGGTTACTGGTTCTTATACTCTTATGTCTCTCAACAAACTTAGTGGTCACTTCATACGAACTCTCTAAGCGCTCTAAGAACTCTAATTCATTCATAGGCCCTGATAGATCGGCCGGTGTTATAGTAGTATGGTCTGTTAGGCTCATAGCTTTATAGTATATTAATTATACAAGTCGGCCCGGGTTTTGTTTCACCCTGGCCCCCTTGGCCCCCTGGCCCCCTTAGTCTCAGAAGGGCGGCTGGCGCATTACTCTGAGGGCTATGGGCTCTCTTAGTACTCTGAGTTGATTAGTAGTATCGGCCGGATGAATCCGGCTCTTAGAGTCTTATAGTATTATACTATCGCCTGCCTGGGCTCTATGGGCCCTTCTGGCCCTAAGGGTTTCTATTAGTTCTATTAGTTCTATTAGTGGTATCGGTCGGCGGAGCCGACTCTTGAATGGCCCCTCGAGGGGTAAAAAGGCCTTCCCCAGGCCCCGGACATTTTTCAGGCCTGGGCTACATTACCCTTAGTGGTGTTTTCTCTCAGGACTATTAGTTTTAAAAGGGCCTCACATGGGTAAAAAGGCCCTCCCCTGGGCCGTCACAGTTGGCTCGGATCTGGGACATTTGTTCATGGCCTTCATTACTTATACTTTTACTTTTCCATAAACTCGCGAAACTCAACGGATGGAATAAACACTAACTGGCCCCCATGCCCCGGAAGCCTCATTCCTCCCAGGGCCGGTAAACTCGGCTCACCGCACACATGCCATGGGAGGCCGGCTTGCCTAACTGGCTCTACTGGCCCGGTTTACTTAACTGACCAGGTTTGTATAGCAGTGCCGTTATTTCTATTATGCTCTAAGTGCTTAGATAGGGACTCTAATGTACCTGTATAGGTATATGTTGTGCCTGTCTCTAATGTAATGGTAAAGGTGGTTTCCATGTTTATTTAGTTATTTGGGTTAATTGTGCTTGTGCTATGGTTAGTTGTTGTTGGTGGGTTTGTGCGGCCAGGGTGTTGTGGGCTGCCAGGTGGGACTCGATGCGGTGACAATGATGTTCCACCTGGGCCCTCCAGAGGCGAGCCAGAGAGGCCCTCTGAGAGGCCTCCAGAGGGGCAACCAGAGAGGCCTCCCAGGGCCCTAGGGCTACCGAGTGTGTTAGTTTATCGTTTTCCATAAGGCTAATATACTAAAAAAAGTTGACATAAAAAAACTCTGGGCGCAAATATTTGTAAAAACTTTTTGAAACAAAAGCCAGAATATGGGTATAATATAGTGGAAAAGACTCGATAGCCTGGGGAGCCCTACAAAACTTTTTTTAAAAAAGTTGCCAAAACATTTTTTTATCTCAATTATTTTTCGTATATTAGTAGTGTAATCATTAAGACAACTAAACGATACACACTATGAAAAAGATCATTAATGCCACTGGAGTTCGTACTGTAGATTTTCTAATGGGTAAAACTATTACCGCTGCTCGTTTTATTGTTAAAAGCCGTGCTGGTTTTATGACCGTAGTAGACGCTCGTGATTTTGATGTTGAAGCTTATAATAAGTATCCTGAGCGCTTGATCTCTGGTTATACGAAAGGAGCCCTCCAGACTGTACAGGTACAGCTTGACGGGTATGACTTTTTCTTTACTGTCTTTGCTCGTCAGGGTAAGAAGATTCACATGATTGATGAGGTTATCTTAGCCGATCTTACTGTAGGTACTATTAACTCCTTGTTCTATAACACTGAGTTGTATAGCCAATCCCAATATAAGGCGGTTAACTCGGCCACCTGGGCTTCTATGGCCTATGTGATGAATGAGCCAAAGTTTGAAACTGTTCGCGTAGCTTAAAAAAAGTTGAGCAAACATTTTTTTATGTCAAATATTTTTTGTATATTAGTAGTATAACTAAGAGAGAGACCCACTAAAAAATTAATCTTATGAATTTTGGAAAAGCAATTGTACGTGGTGCAGGAAGTGAAATCGGTCGTTCAGTGGCTCGTGCTGCGATTAATAAAGTAGCTAAAGGTGCTGATGCAAATTATGTAAATGTCAAAGGCGGCGCTGGTTCACCGGGTCGTAATGCAGCTCGTGATTTTATTAAGGCTTCAAAGTTTGAATTTACCGCATCTAATAAAGCATCAACTGTCGAAAACAAATTATTTAATTTGATAGCTACCTTTGAAGACCAAATTAAAGAAGACCGTTCATATTTCTTTAATGATGTTTCTATTGTTGCAGATAAGTTAAATGATAGTTATGAATTTTTTAAGTTTAAAGAGTACACTACTGATAAACTTGATGAGCTTAAATCTAAATTCTTTAGCTTAGTAAACACAACCACTGTTCAAATTAAAGAGTATCATGCTGAGCAGCTTCCTATTAAACAAGCTAAACTTAAAAAAATTAAGCGAAGCAACACTATTTGGTTGATCCTCGGAGTATCTATTATCCCAGTATTACCATGGTTAGGTATTAAAAGTACTAAGCAATTAAAGTCTGAAATCCAAACACATGAAAAGTTATCTAAATTAAGTTTGAATCTTTCTTAAAAAGTTTCAAAATAATTGGCTAAACATTTTTTTATGTCAAATATTTTTCGTATATTAGTAATATAATTAAAAGAGCTACCAACATGATTATTATCCACGATTACAACGAGAGCCCTAAGCGTCAGAACAAGTACCCTAATGGCTATCAGCCTAAGATTGAGTACTGGCAGTATAAGGCCGATAAGGCCGTTGCTAATTGTGATGTTGAAGCGGCTCGTTATGCCCTTCAGAAATTGGAGTACTTCCTTGGCCGTCAGGCTGAAGTGAATGAGCGTTTAATGAATCTTTATAATGACTAATATGGCACTACTGAAGAATCTCCGCGGAGAGTATAACTACCAGTTTAACTGGGTGAATGAGGACGGTCAAGTGACCGGGTTCAATAACGTCTGGGCTACTAATAAGCGTGATGCTGTTAAGTTGGCCAAGAAGATGGAGAAGCAGCCCCGTTGGTCTAAGTATGATGAGGCCACTCGTCAGTATGTTGATGTTGATGCTAACACTAAGGGTGCTATGTATGTCGAGGCCATGTTGGTTCATGTGCCTAGCATGTATAAGGCCACCGCTAAGCAGGCCTCTGATATGGACCGCTTAAGCTGGATGATGACCTGCTAAAACTTTTTTAAAAAAAGTTGCGCAAAAGTTTTTTTATGTCAACGGAATTGTGTATATTAGTAGTGTAATAATCAAGCAAGATAATGTACACTAAAATCATAGATAACACAACTGACAAGAAAGCGCCATTAATTTACATAATAAGTGTAGGTGTTGAGGGAGATCCTATGTACACTCAGTATATTGGTAAATCTAGTAAAGGTGTATCTAGGCCTTTAAAAGCTTATCCAAAGTGTGTTAGCAATTATAAAAACAATAAGTTTAGAAAGACTTATAAAAAAGGAGCTATTGTAGGTACTAGACCCGCATGGAGAAAACACGTGCATGTACCTCTTTATGAAGCAATGCAATCTAATAAATCTATTACACTTACTATGTTTAATGTTAAGCTAGAAGAAATAGATGCAATAGAACAACGTATGATATCTGAGTTTGTTAATGTATATGGGAAAGAAAGATGTATGAATGCACAACATACAAAATAGTTGCGCAAACATTTTTTTATGTCAACTATTTTTCGTATATTAGTAGTGTAATCATTGAGACAACAAACTATGAAACTCGAACAACTAGTCAAGATCTTCCGCACCTGGAATAAGCAAGCCATCGGTGCCGTTATCAGCAACCGCGCTGAGGTTAACCAAAGCCAACTCGAATTCCTTATGAAGATGGATGGCCACGGTGTGGTGATCACCAAGGACGACATGGGCCATGCCACTTGGTACTGCATCTATGCAGATGGTGAAATGGTCGGTAGTCAGTTCTACTGGAATGACGGTAGCTATGATGCCCAAGGCAACCACTCTTTGTACGATGAGTATGGTATGTCCCACAGTCAATTGGCCATCTAAAACTTTTTGCAAAAAAGTTGCGCAAAAGTTTTACCATGTCAAATTTATTTTGTATATTAGTAATATAATTGAGAGACAAACTTATGAATGCTAAAGAAATTATCCTCGCCATCCAGAAAGCCAAGTTGAATGCTGACGAGCTTCGCCTGATCAACGGCTTCATTGTTGATACCATTAAGGCCGAGCGCCGTGTGAATGCTGCTGTAGCTAAGGCCAGCCTGAGTGTTGGTATGGAAGTGGTTGTGAATCACCCTAAGCTTGCTGGTCGTACCTTTGAGTTGGTTGAGATCAAACGCACTAAGGCCTCTGTTCGCCCTCGCGGCTCTATGTTCGGTGGGTACAATGTTCCCCTGAGCCTGATAGTAGAGGCCTAACCCCTAAGGACCCATAGCTCAATTGGATAGAGCAACACACTTCTAATGTGTAGGTTACAGGTTCGACTCCTGTTGGGTTCACTTGTTTTGTTGTTTTAGTTTTGTTTTCTGGTGCAGGGCCTCTAAAGGGCCCTGTTCTGGTATTCCAGGACTGGTAGAACTCGGAAAGGGGTGGCTGGGGCTAGGGGGCCCGGGGGGTCCTGGTGCGTGTCTCATCGCGCGCTTTTGTTTGACCCAGGA
>Ga0102891_1000877_pt1 | contig 10683 bp, 9 predicted proteins | sample Colrivmet1552A02_FD_84503 | JGI IMG/M metagenome (GOLD analysis project Ga0102891, IMG submission 84503) | Estuarine microbial communities from the Columbia River estuary - metaG 1552A-02 | ecosystem: Environmental > Aquatic > Marine > Intertidal zone > Estuary | place: USA: Columbia River...
AAGCGCCGAGAACCTGCGGTTCATGGAAATCATCGACAAACAGTTCCTGGAAACACCTTGGTATGGATCGCGTCAGATGGCCCGGCACATGAAGCGCAACAATCACCAATGTGGCCGCCACCGTTTGACGTCATCGCAGCGAACGGCAACTTCGAGCCCGAAATACCGGATGCTGCAATCGCACCAATGACCGTATTGCGTCTGGCGCAGCCTGTTAAGGTTTTGGGTCAACTTCAGTTTTTTCTTCTACTCGATATAGTGGATACCCGCTGGCCTGACCAAGAAGAGGTTGAATGAGCATCCGATCGAGCCAAAGACTGCGTCGATTTCGAAACTGCTCAATTCCAATTGTCATGTCTTCATGCCCTGACTTAGGTTGTGCCAGATAGGTCCCTAAAATTCGATCCCACCACGGCACGTTAAAACCAAAGTTGCTGTTGGTCTCCGCCGGGTGAATTGAGTGATGGACGCGGTGCATGTCCGGCGTGACGATGAACAACCGCAAAACAGCATCAATCCCGAGCGGCAGGCGTATGTTGGAATGGTTGAACAGCGAGCTTGCATTCAACAGCACTTCAAAAATCAAGACCGCAATAGCTGGCGGACCAAGAGCCATCACAACGCCAAGCTTGATCAACATTGAAAGAACGATTTCAAGGGGATGAAACCGGAGGCCAGTTGTAACGTCAAATTCAAGGTCTGCATGGTGCATACGGTGCAGACGCCATAGTGCGGGTACAGCATGGAACAGTACATGTTGACAGTAGATCGCAAGATCAAGCGCCAAGACTGCAATCACAATGGCGACCCAGCCGGGAATGCTAAACTGGTTTAGGAGGCCCCAGCCATTCCCTTGAGAAATCACGGCAAGCCCAACTGCGACCACTGGGAAAACAAGCCGAACAAGAAGTGTGTCTACTGCGACCAGCGCAAGATTGTTGGACCAGCGCAAAAGTCGCGGAATTTCAACTCTCCGTCGCGGAGCTGCAACCTCCCAAGCCGCCATACCAATTAAGACCCCAAGGAAAACCGTGAGGCGGATTGCGGACTCCTGTTCTAGAATGGCTTGCATCATTACATGCACCAATGCGTTTATAAGCGTCTTTGGTGGTAGCATAGAGCCGTTTGCAGCCATTGCCTAAGAATATCGTAAAGTCGGCTTGTCCCACACAGTGGGCCTCCATGCAGACCGCAGCGAACTACCGCTGTCCGCCCTTAGTGCCTATGAACATTGCCTAGATGACGGTTTGGCCAATCAGCACCACGACGATCAGTGGCCTAGCATCCCTAAGCTAACTCTAGTGAGCCTTGCACATCTTTTTAAGAACTGGACGGTTTCACGCCTAACAAGCCCAAAGTGGAAATTTATGCGCGCCACTGAATGCCCCTCACAGCCACACTGGTCCGCTATAGGCGCAACAGAGGCTGTATGTGTGGGAAGCGGGCTGTAGGAACGCCTTCTGTATTCACGCACCAAATTTAAGCTAGACCGTGCTGCTGCTCTCGCCGAGAGTCCTCAACTTTTGAGCGCATACATTAAGGGCGCGCCAGCAATCCGATGCGTGGTATCATTGGTTCGACAGCCACCGAAGATCGAGTGAGGTTTTGTGAAGGTTCATATAGTTGACGTACTAACCAGTAAACGGCACCGCAAAAACGATCAAAACCGCATAGTTCTTTCGGCTACAGCCGCTCACCTGTGGAGGAGATTCCCCAGGCTTTAGCGGAAAAGCAGACCGGTCAGCATATTCTGGCGAGCAGGAGCCGCTCTCACCTTCCGGCGTATAACGCGCAGACCGGCATGGGCCATGTGTGACGTCCCCTATGGTTTTATCATCTGTCAGTGACCAGGCTTTATTGCCTTCTGCGTCCGACTCTTCGACTGTCAGAAGAGAAATATTCTCTTCTCCGTTGGTCACGTAATACTGTCCTGCAGGAATTGGAAAATCCGGGGCTTTCATGATCAAGCCGTTCTCATCCAGCCACCAATCATCAATATCAAACCGCCAACCCGAAGGTGCAATATTACCTGCTTTTTGTAACGTTTGATAAAACCGCAACCAGACACCAATTGGGCCCGGGTCCACTTTCCAAAGGCCCCAAGTTTCGGCACCGTTGCCTGAGGTTGCCCCCTCAGGGGCTAATGCCGCGATGTATTGAGTTTTAATACGGCGAATCTTTGTTTGCGCAAGCAGTGGGCTGGCTATTGAGGAAGCCAAAAAGCCAAACGCCGAAGCCAGCCATTGGCGGCGGGTGAGATTAAGTGTGGCTTTCATGTGCACTTCGGCCTTATTTTCAAGTTGATCGATAGATAGCGTGGCATTTTTTTGGGTCAATTGGCGGGCGAGTTTATATCAGGCCCACCTACGCAAAGGCTATCAGTGAGACGTATCCTGCACTGTCCGCCAGAGGTAGTGCGTCCCACCCTTAATCTTCACGAACACCTCGTCCAACTGCCATTGCCAATTTGAATATGCGCGCATCTGGCTGACCCTTTTCTTACGAATTTCAGCGGCAAATATTGGACCAAAGCGGTTCCACCAAAAGCGAACCGTCTCATGGCTGATCTCGATGCCACATTCGTGCAGAAGATCCTCCACGTTCCGAAGCGAAAGCGGAAACTGGATGTACATCATCACCGCCAGGCGGATCACCTCAGGGCTGGTTTTGAAGTAGCGAAATGGCGAAGGTTTTGTCATCCGGTGACGCTAGCCGGCGCGAACCCAGCCGGCAAGAAAGTTCCTCTGACACTGCCGCCAAATTAAATCAACGTAATCACAAGCATCAATGGGTCAAAAACAACAATTTTTTCAATACTATCGGCCGAATGCATCCTTAAATTGTGGCTATTAGCGGAGGCTTACGACGCTTGCCTGAAACTGCGTTGCCTGCAATTGCAGCAAGCAGCACGGTACCTCCGATCAGCGTATTGAAGGTTGCTGTTTCACCAAGGAAGAGCCAGACCCAAAACGGGCCAAGCAGAACCTCAGCCAGCGACAGCAGGGCAAGTTCTGCAGCAGGGAGGCTGCGTGACCCGAGCGTGTACAGGATTAATCCTGCACCCACCTGAAAAACGCCCATACCCATGGATATCGCGCCGTCGTTCAAGCTAAGAGCAAGTGATAGTCCCGAGAATAGGCATATCCCAACTGTAACGACGATGGCGAACACGCTGGACAGGAATACCGATGGGAGCATTTCACCCGCTCGCCCCCATCGCAGAGTAACGGTGAAAACGGCGAAGCCTAATGCCGAACCTAGTGCAGCGAGGCTACCTTTCAGGACGACGCTACCGGATTTATCGGCTGTCATGATCATGATCCCGCCTATGGCAACGGCAATCGCGATCCATGTCGCTGTACGCACACACTCGCCCAGAACAATCCGCCCCAAGACCGCCGTCATGAAGGGTGATGTCGCAAAAAGCAGCATTGCATTCGCGACCGATGTATTCTGGATCGCGTATATCGCTCCCGAATAGGCAGCAACCAGAGAAAGTCCGGCGATCACAGCGGGAAAGCCTGTGCGGCGGGTTTGGGCAAAAGGGCTTTCGCCCGATCGGACCCGAATGACGACATAAAGAAAAAGCGTCATGCTGATGGACCGATAGAGCAGAATTTGCCACACAACGGCGTCTTCTATCATGCGAATGCCAAGACCGACCGTTGACCACAGAACCCCAGCCGCGAACACGAAAACCACACCATACTTGTGGGCATCCGCTGTGGAGGTGGGAGGTGCTACAGATGTCATATCGGGCCATTCAAATAGTTCTTTGTTGTACGATAGCCTCTCGGGCAAATCTCATATCCTTCATATGCGACATTTAGACCGCGACTTTAAACTTGACCGCAAAACTTCTCTTTAATCGAACTCGGCAACCGATGCGTGGCCAATGACTACTTTCAGGTAAGCTGCGCCGTAGCATCGCTACCCTCGACGAACGGCGGCTTTAGGCCAATTTTGTTAAAAACTCCAAAATTTGCACACCGTTATTTTTCGGCGAAAGCCCCTTATGCAAAGAAGTCAGATGAGATCCATCGCGAGGCAAAGTGAGCTGACACATGAGCGGCAATATGCCAATTGGGTCTAACCCCCGCCACCAAAAACTCGTCGGCTTGTACGGCGAGAAAATTCGTCATTCCGAGCCAGAACCGGAGTTTTTCAACATAATCAGCCCGAAGCGGAAGTACCTATTCTGGTCCCACGGGTTGCGACCAAAACGCCCTCAGGAATGCTAACGTGAGGAGTGTCGGCCAGCCTGAGACGTGTAGCCAGTTGTGCCAGCCCAAAATCGCATTGCGACGGAATTTTGCAGGCCGAAGCCGAATACAGCACTTACCAGCCACAAAACTTTTTACAGTGCTGTTCTTCCCGTGCGAAGCACTACAATCTGTAATGCGTAGATTTCCCATCCGCCTTCATGCACACTGGCTTTAGGTCTCTAGTAGGTCTGCCAAGGACTACCGTCTTGTCAATGATCTTCAACGCAATCGCGCATCCGATAATTGAATGTTCAGCTTCATATTTGACATACCAAAGTGTCAGATCTGAAGCATGGTGGGAACGGATATTTCCCCTTGTCAGAGCAAGAATATCTGGTTCAAAATCGGGTCACTCAGCCTCGGGTCAGGAAATAGACAATGTTTGAGAATATTTGTTTAGCCCTTAGATCGGGGTACATTCTCTTATGAGGAAAGGCGAGGAACAAGCGCTTTGACCAGATCACGCATGTGCAACTCACCTACAGCTGTCCCGCCGCTCATCACACGGTAATGCAGCGACGTGTCGCCCTCGGACAGCGCAATCAGTGATTCCAGATTGTCACCCACATCTACGTCACCTGCGAACTTGGACCCCGACAAAGGCTCCATCACTGACTTCACACGCAATACACGCGCGCGATTGATGTCACTTACAAAGTCTTCGATGTAGGGATCACAAGGGTTCATCAAGATGCCTTGCGGCTCACCCTGTTGGATCACTGCGCCGCCCTTCAGGATCACCAGATGGTCCGCCAGCTTTAGTGCCTCGTCCAGATCGTGGGTGATAAAGATGATGGTTTTCTGCAGCTCGTCCTGGAGTTCCAGCAACAGATTCTGCATGTCTGTGCGGATCAACGGATCAAGCGCCGAGAACGCCTCGTCCATCAGCATGATGTCTGTGTTGGCCGTCAACGCGCGTGCGATCCCGACCCGTTGCTGCATGCCGCCGGAAAGTTGCGCGGGGTAGTGGTTTTCATAGCCTTGAAGACCCACCCGCGCCAACCACTTCATCGCCTCGGCGTGTTGCTCCGCCTCGCTAAAGCCACGCGTTTTAAGTGACATCGCCGCGTTATGTACAACGGTACGGTGCGGCAATAGCGCAAATTTCTGGAACACCATCGACATCTTGGTCTGGCGCACTTCGCGCAACTCAGGCTCCGACAGGCCCATCACGTCGATCCCGTCCACCAGAATCTCGCCCGCTGTGGGTTCGATCAACCGGTTCAGGTGTCGGATCAGCGTCGATTTACCCGAACCCGACAGCCCCATCACAACGGTAATCTCGCCCGCTTGCATATCAACGTTGATGTCCTGAAGTCCCAGCACATGCTTGTGCTTTTCCAGGAGGTCTTCTTTACCCATGCCCTCCTTGACGTGGTGCAGCACCTCTTTGTCACGTGCGCCAAAGATTTTATAGAGGCCGCGCAGGCGGACTTTTGGTTCAGTAGCCATTGTCAGCCCCTTAGTGTTTCACGCGGGTCATATCGACCCGAGACAGTGCTGCTTTTGACACACGGTCCAGAATGACGGCCAGCAGCACGATGCCGATGCCCGCAACGATCCCCACGCCCAACTCAAGGTTCCGAATGCCGCGAAGGACGTTGACGCCAAGGCCCGGCGCCGACACGAGCGAGGCGATAACTACCATTGCCAGCGACATCATGATGGTTTGGTTAATCCCCGCCATGATATTTGGCAACGCCAGTGGCAATTGAACACCCAGCAATTTCTGGCGCGATGTCATGCCAAATGCGTCAGCAGCCTCGATCACATCCTGATCCACAAGGCGGATACCAAGGTCGGTCAGGCGGACAACGGGCACGATCGCATAGAGGATAATCGCAATACCGTAAAGCTTTGATTCCGTCACCGAGAACAGGAAAATCAGCGGGATCAGATAAACAAAAGTCGGCAGTGTTTGCAGCAGGTCAAGTACCGGCACCAATGAGCGTTGCAACCGGTCGGATTTCGACATTGCAATACCTATGGGCACGCCCAACATCACGGATATTCCTGTGCAGACAAAAATAATCGAAAGTGTCTGCATGGCCACATCGTAGTGATCCACAAGGCCCAAAAGAAAGATCGAGAAGGCAACAAAAACCGTCACGCCAAAAGAACGGGATGCAAACCATGCAATGGCCACCAGAATGGGCACCATGATAAACCATGGCGTTGCCGCAAAGGTCCAAAGCGCTCCGTCAAGAAGCCAGCTGAGCGGTTGGGTGATCGGATCGAGAATGGCTTTCAGCATTGGTTTGGCAGCTAGAAATCCTTCTTCGATGCCTTTGGTTACATCGCGCGACTGAATGATGCCCGGGCAGCTTTCATTAAGATTGTCCAAGGAGGGGAACGGGAAAAACTCTTCCTTTGTTGCTGTACCACTGCTCTGTGCCAGCAGATCTGCCATCGACATTGGGGCGCTGGAGGCTTCCTCGCCGCACCAATCCGACAGGCCAAGGGCCTTGAAAACACTATCGTAAAAGGCCATTTTTTCAACTCCCCCGGCTTCTGTGAAACCTGTTATTCTTATACTGTAGCCTTCCCGCCAAACAGGCGGAAAGGCTCATGTTTTCTCAAACGTCAACTTACTGCAGAAGTGCCGATAGCTTGCCTCTGGCTTCGTCGTTCAACCAGCCTGCCCAAGTTTCTTTGTTGTTGGTTAGGAAGTACACCGCCGCTTCGTCGTAGGATGCGTTGTTGTCGAGGCGCCATGCCAGCACTTCGCCCATCTGGGTGTTCGTGAAAGAAACATTACCCATCAATGCCGCAATGTCGGGGTTTTCATCGACGAAAGCTTTGGATGCAGCTGTCACAACTTTGGCCGCAGGGTACGCAGAGAAACCGGGTGTTGCGCAATCAACATTGCCGTTACATGCGTGTTTTTCGGTGTCATATTCAGGCACCTTAACCGCAACCATCGGGTACTTGCCCAAGACAGCTGTTGGCGCCCAGTAATACCCGAACCACGGCGCTTTTTCAGCATAGGCCGCAGCGATGGAGGTTTGCAGTGTTTCACCGGAACCGTGCTGGAATCGCTCAAGGCCGGAGCCTTCGATATTTGCAGCTTTCAGGTTGTTGTTGTTGATGATGTCACACGCCCAGCCCGACGGACAATCGTGGAATTTGCCACCAACTGCCGCAGGATTGGCCATGATGCCTTCCCATGTCGTCAGCTCCGGGTTGCTTTCAGCGAGGTAGGCAGGAATCCACCATGCTTCAATGCCGCCGTCAGACAGAACATTGCCCAGCTCGACCAGTTTGTCGTCCGCCAACAAAGGCTCATATGCGGGTGTTGAGTTTGCCCAAACTTCCGTCAGAATGTCAGGCTCGCCCGTCTCCGCAAGCGACGTCAGCGCTGGAACGGTCGAGCTAGGAACAACCTGCACATCACAACCATACCCTTGCTCCATCAGGAACTTAGAAACAGCAGTCACAACCGACGAAGAAGCCCAATCCATTTGTGTGATTGAAACTTCTCCGCAATCAGCATGTGCCGCAGTTGCACCCATTGAAAGGACCGCAGCCGTCGCTGCACCCGTTAGTAAATTTTTCATTATATTCTCCCATTGGCTCTCCTCTCAAGAAATGAAGGAGTTAAATAAATAGGAAAACACGATTCGCCCGAAACTTTAAGTTGAAAGCGACAGGTTGCATTCGATACCGACGAATTCGATGGAATTGGGACCCAACGTATCGATAGGTCAGACCACTTACACCTCTTTTGCTTGCCACCAAAAACGTAGAGCATCTACCCTTTCAGCGGATGGTGGCCATGACCGCCATTGCGGTTTCAAGGTCTGTAATCAGGTCGGCGGGTGTCTCCAGCCCGATGTTCAGCCGCACGATACGCCCGCCAAAATCCTGGGTCGGGCGGTCCAGCCCTGGATACACAACTGCAAGGCTATTCACCCCGCCCCAACTCATGCCGATTCTAAAAATCTTGAGCGAATTTATAAATGAAACGACATGTTCAGCAGGAATGTCATCTTTGAAACTAAAAGAGAAAACACTTGTGGCGCCTGTGAAGTCCCGTTTCCAAATATCATGACCGGGGCAGGATGGCAGTGCTGGGTGATAGACATCTTTCACAAGCGAATGATCGGCCAACCAAAGTGCGACTTTCATGGTGGCTTTTTCCAAGGCATCCAACCTTACGGCGAGGGTCTGCAAACCGCGTAAGGCAAGGCTGCAATCGTCCGGCGATACGGCAAGGCCAAGTTGTTGATAAATCGGACCGAGCTTTGCATAAGCCGCATCACCGCTCGCCGAGACAGACCCAAGCAGCAGATCGCTGTGCCCGCCCACATATTTGGTCAGTGCTTGCATGCTGACGTCTACGCCATGTGCGAAGGCGTCAAACATCACCCCCGCCGCATAGGTGTTGTCCAAGGCAACTGCCACACCCTTGACGTGGGCTGCCGCGACAATCGCTGGAACATCCTGAATTTCCATCGTAACCGAACCGGGGCTTTCGCACCAAATTAGCGCTGTGTTGTCGCGGATCAACGCCGAGATGCCCGCGCCGATCAACGGGTCATACGGCTCCACCTCGACGTTCAGGCCGCGCATCAACCCTTCGGCCATCGCTTTGTTCGGGCCGTAGGCAGAATATGGGACAAGCGCGTGACTGCCTGCATTGCAATAAGACAGATAAATCAGCGCAATTGCGGCCTGCCCGCCGGGGACAATGAAAGTCTCGCGCGCGCCCTCAATGCCTGCAATCCGTGATGCCAGTTCCAGCGTAGTTGGTGTCCCGTACAGACCGTAGGAATAGCCGTTTTCCGCTTGTCGCCAATCATCGGTGACTGCGGCTTGCCTCTCGAATACGACAGTTGAGCCGCGATAGACAGGTGTTGCCAATGACGCATAATCCTGTCGCGCCTGTGGCTTTGGGTCGAGCAATTTTGTCCGCCAGTCCATGATCTTCTCCTCACGTTTCAGTCTGCATTGATAGGATTGCGTGGATGTAAATCCGCGCGGCATCCTCGATCTGTTCAAGGGCAACGTATTCGTTCAACGAATGGCATTGCGCCAAATCACCGGGTCCACAAATCACAGTTGGGCACCCGAAGTTGGGCGCATCTGTCGAGCCGGGGAACGCGGAGACGTCTACGTGGCCGATCACAGCTTTACAGGCTGAAACGACCGACTTCGTCACCAGCGCATCCGCCTGTGTATCGAGCGGTGGCAGGTCCAGAAACGGCGTGCCAAACTCGTATTCCAGCTCTAGTGCATTCGCCTTTGCTCGTGCCATTGCGCTATGCAGCTCCTTCATCACAACGGCAGACGTCTCACCCGGAATTGTGCGTCGATCCACATAAATCTCGCAAAAATCAGGGACAGAACAGGCATTGTCGCCGCCGCGTATTACACCCACGCTGAAACTCGGGCTGCCGCAAATCGCATCAGGGGCGCGCTTCGAGACATCGTGCGCATAGTCCTGCAAAGCGCCCAAGACAGCTCCCATGTGATAGATTGCGTTACGGCCTTTGTCGGGCATACTGGAATGCGCGGCCAGGCCCTTTGTCCTGATAGAGGTCAGCATCTGACCTTTGTGCGCTGTGCTGATCTTCAATAAAGTAGGCTCTGCCACGATGGCAAAGTCAACCTTGGGTCCATGAAGCCCAAAGTGACGTGACCCCGTCATCGCGTGCTCTTCATCAATCACGCCCGCGACGATCAAATCACCAGACAGAGGTGTGTCCATGCGCTGCAAGCGGCGTATCACCTCAAAATACGCCGCCAAGCCCGCTTTCATATCGCACGATCCGCGGCCATAGATTTTGCCGTCTTTCACGGCCGGCTCGAACGGGTCGGCATAGCCCTCAACCCCGACCGTATCCATGTGTCCGGCCAACAGGATCGTGGGCCCGGCCCCTGTGCCTTTCAGCGTTCCCCAGACATTGCGGCGCCCCGTTACAACCTCATGAGAGCCGATCTCAAGACCCAAGCTCCGCAGTTTTACCTCAAACAGATCGGCCATCGCGGCTTCGGCTCCAACATCCGAAGGCACCCCAAATGTGTTGACGCTCGCACAGCGGATCATTGCAGACAAATCTGCGATAAGCTGATCGCGATCAATCTTGATTTTGCTCATAGGATCGGAATATCGCGGGGTGCGCGGCGGGAGATCAACTCCGCCCCATCCGCACGCACAATTACGTTTTCCTCATGCAACATCATCTTGCCCGGCGCAAAGTCATAGCCCGGCTCGATCGCCAAAATCATACCATCTTGCAGCACCGTGCGGTCCGTCGCCATCAAGGAGGGCCATTCCGTATTGTGCAAACCAACACCGTGCCCCATGCGCCCGACACCGCCGCCTTGCGCGCCACCCGAAGCCAAAACATCCGCCATGGCCTGCCACACATCGCACGCACGCACACCGGGGCGGACGGCGGCAATGCCTGTATCC
>Ga0102891_1000892_pt1 | contig 10615 bp, 10 predicted proteins | sample Colrivmet1552A02_FD_84503 | JGI IMG/M metagenome (GOLD analysis project Ga0102891, IMG submission 84503) | Estuarine microbial communities from the Columbia River estuary - metaG 1552A-02 | ecosystem: Environmental > Aquatic > Marine > Intertidal zone > Estuary | place: USA: Columbia River...
GTTGTAGAGATGATGGATATATTGAATAAAAATGGTTACTCACAGGTTCAGATTAGAACAATAAGATTATGAAAAAGAAAAATAGCTTCAGAAGACTGCTTTCTTACACATTTAGATACAAGTGGTCGTTCTTAATAAGTGTATTAGGTTTTATTGTTTTTGCATTTGCAGATATTGCCGCTGTTGAATGGATTAGAAGAATTATTAGCTTTATAAATGCGGAAGAATCTGGTCTCCATACTCTTTTAGCCTTATCTCTAATTGGAATTGCATTTGGAAGGGGTCTCGGATTCTTCATTGGTAACTATTTCATGTCCAGAGTAGGCTTTGGTATTGTTCATGATCTAAGGGCTGAGCTATTTCAAAAATTGCATGACTTACCAAAATCCTACTTTGATTCAAATCAGTCAGGTCAATTAATAAATAGGATTACATTTACAACCACACAAGTCTCAGCAGCTGCCTCTAGTGCTGTTAAAACATTTGTTAGAGAGGGCTTTCTTCTTGTTGGTTTATTTATTTATATGTCCTATCTTAATTTCAAGCTAACCTTGTTGTTAATAGTAACTATTCCTTTAATTGCTCTTATCGTATACATAGCAGGTAAGCGACTTAAAAAATTAGCAAAAAAAATACAAACTGCTATGGGTGACGTTACTCACATTGCCTCTGAAGCTGTTGATGGCCATTTAGAAATTAAGTCATTTAATGCTCAAGATTATGAAAATGAAAGGTTTCTAGAAGCGAATTCATCCAATAAAAATCAAAACCTTAAACTGGAGGCTACAGGTAATTTAGCAACTCCTATTATTCAAATTTTAGTTTCTGTATCTCTTTCTCTTGTTGCATATTTTGCTCTTGGCTCGCAGCTTGGAATCAGTTTAGATGCAGAGACATTTGTAGCATTTTTCACTGCTGCTGGTTTGATGGCAAAACCTGTTAGGCAATTATCAAATATAAATATTATTGTTCAAAAAGGCCTTGCTGCTGCTAATGAGATATTTGATCAATTGGATGAGGCAAATGAAAATAATTCCGGCGATGTTGATAGTAAATTAGATGGAGTTATAGACTTTAATGATGTCTCATTTTCCTATGAAACCGGTGGGCAAATTCTTTCAAATATAAGTTTTCATATTAATAAGCATGATACCGTTGCTATAGTTGGAAGATCTGGTTCTGGTAAGTCAACTATTGCTAATTTGATCCCTCGTTTCTATGAAAACTCATCAGGTGAAATTAAAATCGATGGCGTCTCTATAAAGGATTACTCACTAACTCATTTGAGAGATTCTATCTCTATAGTCAATCAGTCGCCTACACTTTTCAATGATACGATTGCAAAAAATATAGCTTATGGTGATGGTGTAATTGATAACGATAAGCTTATAGCTTCTGCAAAACTTGCCGGATGCTCTGAGTTTATAAATAACCTTCCTGAAAATTTTGAGTCTGAAATTGGCGATGATGGCGTTCTATTATCTGGAGGTCAGAGACAAAGACTTGCCATTGCTAGAGCATTCTATAAAGACTCACCTATCATTATATTAGATGAAGCCACTTCTGCATTAGATAGCGAGTCTGAGTTAGTTGTCCAAGAAGCTCTTGAAAAATTAATCACTAATAGAACTACGATAGTTATTGCCCATAGGTTATCGACAATTGAAAATGCATCTAAAATTATTGTTTTAGATGAAGGTATGATTTCTGAAACAGGTACCCATGATGAGCTTATTGCGCTTAATGGCCTTTATAAATCTTTGTATAAAAATAAATTTGAGGATGATGGTAATAAAACTCCTATCCAGTCAAAATCTAAACAGCTCTTTGTACCTGAATATAACAATCAAGAATCATCTAGCTTTGTTGTTGATAGTTGGTACAAGAAAAGCCTATGGCTCTATCTGTTATATCCGTTTTCTCTTGCTATACAGTTCTTAACAAATAGAAGAAGAAGAAAGTATCTTAAAAATTTACCAACTTTAAATAAGAATGTCCCAGTTGTAATTGTTGGTAACCTAACAATCGGTGGGACAGGTAAAACCCCGCTCGTAAAATATATTGCATCAAGTTTGAAAGATTTAGGTTACAAGCCAGGGTTGGTTAGCAGGGGTTATGGCGGTAACTATAAAAAAACAATGAAAGTTGAATCAGATTCTTCAGTTAAAGAGACTGGAGATGAGGCACAAATTTTATCAAAATTAGGACTCCCTTTTTACCTAGACAGAGATAGGGTCAGGGCTGTTGAGACTCTTGTTTCAAATCATGATTGTGATGTTGTTATAACGGATGATGGTCTTCAACATTACAATTTAAAGCGAGATATAGAAATAATTGTTATTGATGGAAAAAGAAGGTTTGGTAACAATTTAGTTTTCCCTGCTGGCCCCCTAAGGGAATCAAAAAAAAGATTAAAAGATGCAGATTTTGTTATTAATAACAGTGGGCCCACTGAGGGCGAAGAAATTCTTATGAATATCAGCCCATCTAAATTTGTCCATTTAAATAGTGGTAAATCGTATCCCGTTGATCAATGGCCTATGCATAAAGAAGTTCATGCTGTGGCAGGACTTGGAAACCCTGGAAGATTTTTTGATACATTAAGCAGGCTTGGTTTTGACCACATAAAGCATCCATTCCCAGATCACCATAAATACATCACAACTGATTTGCATTTTTTAGATCATCATCCAATTTTAATGACTGAAAAAGATGCATCTAAATGTAAGCATTTTAATAATAATAAAATATGGTATCTGGCAGTCGAGGCAGATCTATCCAACCAATTTATTAATGAATTAGATAATAGGCTTAAAAAAATAACCTAACTAAAAATGTCTTTAAATACAGTTATTATCATCCCATCAAGAATTGGTTCAACAAGGCTTAAAAATAAACCCTTAGTTGACATCTCAGGCAAATCATTAATACATAGAGTCTATGAGAATGCTCTTTTATGCACTCCTAATGTCTTTGTAGCAACTGACTCAGATATTATTAAGAATCATATTCAACCCTTAACTTCTAATGTAATTATTACAGATAAAGATCATATATCCGGAACTGACAGAGTTTTCGAAGCAGCTAAAAAGCTAAACCTAGACAAAGATACTTTGATAATAAATTTACAGGGAGATGAGCCATTTATGCCTAAAGAGGTGGTTAAAGAACTAATTGATAGTTTTAAGATGAATACTTCCAATATTGTTACAGCTGCACATAAAATAGTTAATAGAGAAATTATAGATAACCCCAACTGCGTTAAAGCAATTATTGACGATCAATCATTTGCTAAAGATTTTGTAAGAAACATAGAATATGTTGATGGCGCATCATACTACCAACATATTGGTATATATGGATACTCCATGGCTACTCTCCAAAAACTTGTATCCCTTAAACCCACTCTAAATGAAATTGAAAGAAAGCTAGAGCAGCTTAGATTTCTTGACAACGGATATAAAATTAAAATTTCAAAATTTAATATCAATATTCCACCAGGTATTGATACTGAAGACGATGTCAAAACTGCTATAAAATATATTAATAATGAATCTTGAAGAGAATTATAAAATTCATAACTCTTTAAAAATAAACTCTGTTTCAGATTATGGTGTTTGTATTAATAAGCTGGATGAGCTTCCACACCTATTTGATTTCATTAAATCTAAAAAAATTAAATATTTTATTCTTGGCGAGGGCACTAATCTGGTCCCACCAGATAGATACAGCGGATTAGTGATTTCTTTAAACTTTAAATCAATTAAAAAAAACAATGATTTGATCAGGGTAGGCTCATCTGTAAATTGGAATGATTTAGTTCAGTATGCAGTAAATAATAATATCTATGGCTTCGAAAACCTTTCGCTAATACCTGGCTCAGTCGGTGCTTCTCCAATTCAAAATATTGGAGCTTATGGTGTAGATGTTGAACCTTTAATTCATAGAGTTTATTTTTTTGACTTAATGGATGGAAGTTTTAACTCGTTTAGCTCAAGTGAATGCAAGTTTGGTTATAGAGACTCTCTCTTTAAGGGCTCAAATATGATCATTACCCATATTGAATTTAAATCAAACCTCGAAAAAAAACTTTGCCTTTCATATGGATCCCTACACAAAAAAATTAATGACATTTCTCTTGATAAAAAATTTCTTAACCCACAGATAATATCCAAACTTATTACAGAAATTAGAGAGGCCGCATTACCCAATCCATTGATTGAACCGAATGCCGGTAGTTTTTTTAAAAATCCAATTATAGATATCAATTCAATTAAAACAGATCATTTTGATTTAAATGAATTAATCATCTGGGAGCTTGAAAATAACCTTGTTAAAGTTGGTGCTGCTAAATTAATTCAACTTATTAAAAATGAGCTACCAGAAGCACATAATGTTTCTATATCAAAAAAACACAATTTAGTTCTAACAACTAACGGAATAGCATCGCAACAAGATGTCATCAACTTTGCTAAAGCTATTCAATCAAAGGTTAAATATTACTTTAATATCAATTTAGAGATAGAACCAAGAGTTATTCTTTAATGTTTCTGTCTTCTACAGTTGCTTACATTATTGCCTTAACAAGCCCAGGCCCTGATACGGCTATCATTATTAAACAATGCTCTGCCTTTGGAAGGAGGGCGGGTATATTTACAGCCATCGGCATAGGATTAGGAATTTTAATACACTGCATTCTAGCTGCTAGCGGTATCTCTCTAATTATACTAAATTACCCTGCACTGAAAGTTCTTATTAGCATGATAGGAGGTTCTTATATATTTTATATAGGAGCTTCAATGTATATTTCTAATGATAACAAAATATCATCTAGTCAAAATTCAAAAAATAATTTTGTAGTAGGGTTTATTACAAACCTATTTAACATAAAAGCTTTTATTTTTTTTGTTAGTTTATTTTCAATATTATCTAAAAGCCTTAATGGAATTTATTTTTATATTTATCCACTTTATTTTGCTGCATCTACAACCCTATGGTTTTCTTTCTTAAGCATATTATTAACGTCAAAAAGATTTCAATACGTAAATATTTATAACAACATTTATATTAAATCTTTGTTTTCAATAATTTTATGTTTTATAGGCCTTTTTATAATTTTTACTTCCACATATGAATATCTCAAATTTAACAGATAAAATTAAAAAATTTAGTGATGATATTTTTCCTCCAGTTGACTCTTGGAATCCTGATTTATGTGAAGGTCAAGAGATCAGAATAGATAGGAATGGTGATTGGTTTTATAATGAATCTCTTATTAAAAATAGAAAAATTGTAAAGTTATTTTCAAAAGTTTTAAGAAATGATGATGGTGATTATTTTCTCGTCACCCCCTCAGAAAAGGTACCAGTTAATGTAGAAATAGCTCCTTATATGATTATAGATTTTGATATAGACACTAATAAAAATATAACATTCCACTCAAATTTTAATTATTCCTTTAAATTGGATTTCAGTCACCCCGTTTACCTCAAACAAGTAAATGGAGTATTTCTACCTATAGTAAATGTAAGACCAAAAAAAATAGAGGGTTTTCTTGCTAGAAATGTGTATTATCGATTTTTAAATTTTGCTACAGAAGAGGGCTTTACTAAAAATAATACTTTATATATAAATTCATTTAAAACGGAAGTCCCAGTTGGCAAAATCAATTAAGAAATCTAATTTACCGAAGAAAACATGCCCAGTTTGCAAACTAGATTTTGTATGGAGAAAAAAATGGGAAAGAGACTGGGAGCATGTCATATATTGCAGCAACAGATGCAAACAAAAAAAATAACTACTTCTCAGACTCTATCCATTCATTTATATAAGTTTCTAAAACAGAAAGAGGTACAGAACCTCTTTTTAAAACTTCATAATGAAAGTCTTTAATATCATAGCTTTCGCCTAATTCAATTTCAGCTTTTGTTCTTAGCTCAAGAATTTTTAATTGACCGATCTTGTATGCTAGAGCTTGCCCAGGCCAAGCTATGTATCTATCAACTTCATTTTCTATATCTAAAATAGATTTAGCAGTATTATTTACAAACAAGTTAATGGCATCATCACGCGTCCAATCCTTATAGTGCATACCTGTATCAACTACCAATCTAATCGCTCTCCACATATCATAGGTCAGCTGTCCAAACTTATCGTACGGATCATCATAAAGCCCCATGTATTGTCCAAGCTCTTCACTGTATAAAGCCCAACCCTCAACAAAGGATGTAAAAGACTGGTGCTTCCTAAATTCAGGAACATTTTCCATTTCTTGAGCTATAGAGATTTGAAAGTGATGACCTGGGACAGCTTCATGAACACTTAGAACAGGTATCTCATATGTAGGTCTTGATTCAGGTTTATACAAATTAACATAGTAATAACCAGGCCTACCTTTACTAGGAGGATTGTAATAAGCAGTAGTCGTATATGGAGCTGATTCCATTGGTATCTCTGTCACACCATACGGAGCTTTTTGAAAATCTTTAAAAAGTTTGGGTAAGAGAGGATCAATTTTTTTTGACATTATCAGATATGCATCAAAAAGATCATCTGCATTATCATAATAGAAGCGCTTATCTGTTCTTAGAAAATTCAAGAAAGAGTTAAAGTCACCATTCCAATTTACTGATGCGATAATTTCTTCCATTTCAGCTCTTATGCGCTTAATTTCATTTAGACCAATTTCATGAATCTGATCAGGGGTTAGATTTGTGGTTGTATGGTATCTTGCAAGATATTCATACCATTCACTTCCATTTGGAACATCTTTAATACCAATTGAGTCTCTTGAATTTGGAATATATTCATTTCTTAAAAATTCTGCCAATTCAGAATAGGCTGGATTTAATGAATTTGTAATTAACTCCTTTGCGCTTAATATTAATTCATCCTTTTGCTGGGAGGTAACTACTTCCAGGGATGCTTCTTTAAAAACTTTTAAATAGGGATTTATATTAACATCTGCCGCTATCATTGATTCGATTTGCTCAAGCACATATGTTGTTATGTGTTTAGGTTGTGTATATCCTAGTTCTAAACCATCTCTGTAGTTATTATTAGCATTATTAATGTTTGTAACGTATTTAGTTAATCTTGTAAGCCAATCCTTGTAGTCTTGATATGAGTTAAAGACCATGCGAGATCCGGTCTCATAGAACGACTGAATTCCACCTCTTTGATTTAAATTCATATACTGTTCGGGATAATTATGTGATTCAACAGCAAGACTAAAGTCTTGATCTAAGATCATGTAATTTAATTTATTCCCTTCAGATAAATCTTCGATATTGAATGTTTTAAATTCACTATATGATTCAATGGTTTCTAGTTTCCTTTTTTCAATTTCATCGGTAGAGTTAGAAACAATGTCAGTATTGAATCTTTTATCACCAAGCATTGATGCATATATGGGTGAATCAGCTAATCCTTGCTCCCATGATTCCGCTAAATAATTTTCAAACTCGGCATCTATCAAAGATTCTTCTTTATTATTCATGGATGTTGTCCACAACAATAAATTAACGCATGTAATAACAACTATTAAAATTAAAGATTTATTGTTTTTCATATTCATTCTCCATTCATTTTTGGTTTATTTATAATTAAATTACATATTTGGATAGTTTGGCCCACCAGGTCCCTCTGGTGTAACCCATTGGATATTTTGGGACGGGTCTTTTATGTCACAAGTTTTACAATGAACACAGTTTTGTGCATTAATAACAAATCTATCCTCACCTTCCTTGTTAACAACCTCATAAACGCCTGCAGGGCAGTATCTTTGAGCCGGCTCATCATACATAGGTAAATTTACAGATATCGGTATAGATGGGTCTTTTAATTGAAGATGGCATGGCTGGTCTTCCTCATGATTTGTATTGGATAGATAGACAGAAGAAAGCTTGTCAAAAGAAAAAACACCATCTGGTTTTGGGTATTCTATTTTATTTACTTCAGATGATTTTTTTAAGCACTCATGATCAGGCGTTGGATTGTTTAACGTGAAAGGTAAATTCCCTCTAAATATAAACTGATCTAATGCATTTAAAAAAGCGCCAATCAGTGCTCCAAATTTATGAAATATAGGACCAAAATTTCTAGACTTATAAAGCTCTGTGTATATCCAAGAACTAAGTATTCTATCGTCATATGTAATGTCTGTTTTAATGTCATTATTGATATTTTCAAAAATATGTTCCCCAGCTATCAATCCTGATTTCATAGCAGTATGTGAACCTTTTATTTTTGAAAAATTTAGCGTTCCTGCATTGTCACCAGTAAGAAGCCCTCCTGGGAACTCCATTTTTGGCAATGACTGCAGGCCACCTTTTATAAGAGCTCTCGCTCCATAAGAAAGTCTTTCGCCGCCTTGTAAATATTTTTTAATAGATGGATGGGTTTTCCATTTCTGGAACTCATCAAATGGACTCATTGATGGGTTTTTATAATCTAATGGAACTACATATCCAACATATGCCTCATTATTTTCTCCATGATATAAATAAGAGCCTGATGGTGTATCAAATGGAGTAGGCCAACCATTGGTATGCATTACCAGTCCCGGCTCGTGAATTCCTTCTTGTAATTTCCATACCTCTTTAAATCCTATGCCGTAATGCTGGGGGTCTTTGCCATCCGAAAGGTTGAATTTATTTATAACTTCTTTGCCAAGATGTCCTCTGCAACCTTCGCTTAGGACAGTATATTTAGCTTTAATAATTATTCCTGGTTCATGGCCTGGTTTAATATCGCCACTAGCAGAAATACCCATATCACCTGTTTGAACTCCAACTACTTTTTCATCTTCGTAGATTAATTTACTTGCAGGGAAGCCAGGGAATATTTCAACCCCTAGATTTTCTGCTTGCTCAGCCAGCCATCTGCAAAGATTTCCAAGGCTAATTACATAATTACCATGATTGTTCATTGGAGGCATCACAAATGCAGGCACTGGTATAGAAAACTTATTTAATAAAAAAAGTAATTTATCTTTTTTAACAGGAATATTTAACGGTGCATTTTTCTCTTTCCAATCAGGTATCAACTCATCAAGAGCATTTGGTTGAAATACATTACCCGAAAGAATGTGTGCTCCAACTTCTGAACCTTTCTCTAAAAGGCAAATTGAATAACTAGTACCATTTTCTTTATTTAATTGTGCAAATTTAATTGCAGCTGATAAACCAGATGGCCCACCACCTACTACAACTACGTCATACTCCATTACATCTCTTTCCAAAATTAACCTCACTTATTGCTGTAAAATGTTTACAAAAGACATTACAATTATAGCCCGATAAACCCCTAAATTAAGAGTTAAATATGAAAATACTAGTTCCAATTAAAAGAGTGGTTGACTATAACGTAAAAGTTAGACCTCTAGGTGACAATTCAAATGTTGATTTAAATAATGTAAAAATGTCTGTAAATCCTTTTTGTGAAATAGCGTTAGAAGAGGCCGTTAGAGTTAAAGAGTCAGGCAAGGCTTCTGAGGTTATTGCTATTACTATAGGCAAAACAGAATCTCAAGAACAATTAAGAACTGCTTTGGCACTTGGTGCCGATAGAGCAATTCTGGTTGAATGTGATTCATTGCTTGAACCCTTGGCTCTAGCAAAAGTTTTAGCTAAAGTTGTTAATGATGAATCACCTGACCTTATTATTCTTGGTAAACAAGCAATTGATGGTGATAACAACCAAACTGGGCAAATGCTTGGAGCGATTCTTGATTTACCTCAGGCCACTAATGCATCTGAACTTATCATAGAAGATGGAACAGTATCAGTAACAAGAGAAATTGATGGTGGTCTTCAAACATTGAAGTTAACAACTCCTGCAATTGTGACAACAGACTTGCGTTTGAATGAACCTAGATACGCATCTCTTCCAAATATTATGAAAGCAAAAAAGAAGGAACTAAAAGTAATTCCTTTGGTAGATACTGGTGTTGATGCATCGCCAAGAACCGAATTACTCAAAGTAGAACTGCCCGAAGCCAGAGCAGCAGGAATTATGGTTGACTCAGTCGATCAATTGGTTGATAAACTTAAAAATGAAGCAAAGGTGATCTCATGAGTACATTAGTAATAGCAGAACATGATAATAATAACTTAAAGGGTTCAACACTTAACACTGTTGCGGCTGCAACTCAACTTGGTGTTGATATTCATATTTTAGTTGCTGGTTCAGATTGTGAAAGTGTTGTTACTGAGTGTCAGCAGGTTGATGGTGTTTCTAAAATTATCCATTCAAATGATCCGTTATATTTAAATCAAATAGCGGAAGATGTATCAGCATTGGTTGTGTCTTTATCTGCAGATTATTCAAATATTTTAGCTCCTGCTACGACATTTGGTAAAAACTTAATGCCTAGAGTTGCTGCAAAGCTGGATACACAACAAATATCAGATATTATTTCTGTTGAATCTGCAGATACCTTTAAAAGACCAATCTACGCTGGTAGCTGTATAGCAACTGTAAAGTCAAATGATGCATTGAAAGTTATAACCGTAAGATCAACAGCATTTGACGCTGTTACTCAAAATATCGCTGTTGTAGAAGTTGTTATTGTTAATCCTGTTGATTCATTCAATATTAGTTAAATTGTTTCTGA
>Ga0102891_1000902_pt1 | contig 10573 bp, 8 predicted proteins | sample Colrivmet1552A02_FD_84503 | JGI IMG/M metagenome (GOLD analysis project Ga0102891, IMG submission 84503) | Estuarine microbial communities from the Columbia River estuary - metaG 1552A-02 | ecosystem: Environmental > Aquatic > Marine > Intertidal zone > Estuary | place: USA: Columbia River...
CTACCATTATAAGTAGCCAAGCGGTCAACAATTTGTATGGTTTTCGAGTTTTTAAAGATTTGGCGATTTTGCTGATGCATCGTTTGGTGCAAGCCGTATTGAAAGAGGCGCGCTAAGGCCTTTAATAGTGGCCTAGCGAGTAGATGTTTGAGGCGATGCAGTGAGATTTGAATAAACACTGGATAAATAGCCTTGTAATTGGCTTCCATTTGAGAGAGAAAATGAAGTGCAGCAGCTTTATCTTCACCAAATTCGGTTTGTAGTGTTTGTGCTACTTCATCTTTGTGCACAGGTAAATTGACCTGCTGACCGTCGTTGAAAAAATAGCGACAAGATTCATCGAGCTGATGATAAGGAAAGGTTTGCTGCGGATCTAAGGCTTGAAGTAACTCTTGTACCAAATGTGGTTCTGTAAAAACGGAAGGCCCCATATCGAAGCGATAGTCGCCGATGCGTTGTTCGACGATTTTCCCACCGATGATGTCGTTGGCTTCAAAAACAGTAACGCTCAAGCCCAATTTTCGGAGTTCTATGGCACTGGCCAAAGCCCCAATTCCCGAACCGATGATTCCTACCTTCATTTGCATAGTACAAAATTCAAGTAAAAATGTTCTGAAATCCCAATACTGACGGGCATTTTACTCCGCTTTATCAACAAAATGGCCGTTTTTTCAACATTTTGCCACTTTTTTTGTCCTGAAACCTTTGATGGCATTGATATTCCGATATATTTGTTTCGATAATTAATTACTAACTAATTAAAACTAACTTATTATGAACAAGGCTGAATTAATCGACGCAATCGCAGCGTCTGCAGGAATGTCAAAAGCTGATGCAAAACGTGCATTAGATGGTTTCGTAAGCGCTACTACTGGTGCTTTGGCTAAAGGAGATTCTATCTCTTAGTAGGTTTCGGTTCTTTTGGAATCTCTAAAAGAAACGCACGCAATGGTCGCAACCCAAAAACTGGTGCTGTAATCAAAATTGCTGCAAAAAACACAGTTCGTTTCAAGGCAGGTGCAGACCTTTCTAAAAGCGTAAACTAATTCAGAACTTTCTGAAATAAAAAAGGGCTGTCTCGGTGAGACAGCCCTTTTTTTATGCCCAATTCTTTGTCGAATCTTCTATGTAGCACTTTGCTTTGGAATAATCTTCCAAAACAAACGCGGCAAAAATCTTTTCATGTAAACTGCCAACAACTCCTTTCCACCAATAAGTACTTCTTTCTTTTGATGAGCTAACGCATCGAGCATTTGCGCTACGCATTTCTCAACGGACATTCCTGTAGCTTGGTTGTGATCCATGACACCGTGCGCCTCTCCGGAAGCCGTGAGTGCGCTCGTTGAGATTGGTGTATTGATTTTTCCTGGAAAAGCGATAGTGACGCAGATGCCATGAGCAGCTTCTTCCATTGACAAACTTTCATAGTAACCAACCAAAGCCGCCTTTGAGGCGCTATAGATGGAGCGCAAATGAAAACCAAATTTGCCTGCGATGCTGCTGATTACCAAATATTGGCCACTTTTTTGGGCCCGAAAAATGGGTAAGACTGCCTTGGCCAGTGCAATGTTTCCAAAAAAGTTCACCTCCATTAGTTGTCGATTGACTTCCATAGAGGTGTCATTTGCACTTGCCCGCTGCGAAACGCCACCGTTGTTGATGAGGATGTCTATGCGGCCATAACGATGGATAATTTGCTCAACAAGTGCGTCCGCATGAGCGATTTCAGCTAAATCTAAAGGGAGTACAAGATGATTTTCGGGTTTTGTCAAGGAAGCTTTTAAAGTGCTCAGTTTTTCCTGATTGCGCGCTGAGAGCACCAATTGCGCACCAAACGTTGCCAACTGACGAGCCAATTCTTCACCGATTCCGGAAGATGCGCCGGTAATCCAGATGACCTTATTGCGATAGTATGCAGACTGATTCATACACCAAAGATAAATGATTCGTTGGGCGCATGAATGCGTTTTCTTACTTTTGAAGAAAAATTGACCATGGATCCTGTGAACTTATTAGCGGAATTTCAAGAAGCACAACAAGTTCTTGCCAACTTTAGTACACCCGAGAATATGCGCAAAATAGCGCAGGGTGTTTCCATGATGCATAGTGCATTAGCGAACGGACAAAAGATCATGAGTTGTGGCAATGGTGGCTCTATGTGTGATGCCATGCATTTTGCCGAAGAGTTATCCGGACGCTACAGAAACAATCGTCCGGCACTTGCAGCGGTTTCGATATCTGACCCTTCTCACCTTTCTTGTGTGGCCAATGATTATGGCTACGACCACGTTTTTGCCCGCTATATCGAAGGATTAGGTCAAAAAGGGGATGTACTCCTGGGAATTTCGACGTCAGGAAATTCAAAAAATGTCATTTTAGCGGTAGAGGCGGCCAAAGCCAAAGGTATGCATACGATTGTATTGACCGGAAAAGACGGCGGGCAGCTAGCTGGTTTGGCCGATCTCGAAATTCGCGCACCACACAGCGCTTACGCCGACCGCGCGCAAGAAATCCATATCAAAGTCATTCATGCTTTTATATTAGGCATCGAACAAACTTTCGGTTATTGATTTAATTGAGAATGTTTGCGGCTGTAACCAAAGTAAATGACGAGGCCAAGCACCAACCAAATACCGAAGTAGATCCAATTTTGGAGCGGAATCTCGCTCATCATATATAAACAGGAAAGCAGACCTAAAGTCGGAATGAGCGATAATTTCTTTGGAATACTCACCACTGTTAAGAAGATGGTAAAAATCCAAAAGATGAGCGAGGGAATTTTATGTCCAAAATCTGTCCAGGATTTGAATTGTAAATAGTGAAAGAGTTCATTGGATTGATAAAAATAGACTAACGCACCCAAGAATAAAATAGGTAGCACAAACCCTGCATTGAGATACGGCGTTTTGAAAGACCCTCTCGGAACATCTGGTTTGTTTTGCAAGACGAGTACACCACCACAAACCAACACAAATGCGAAAAGTGTTCCAATAGAGCACAAGTCAGTGACCATCGTAAGGTTCATGAAGAGTGCAGGGATAGCCACCACAAAGCCCACTACAATCGTGGCGAAAGATGGCGTTTTGTATTTGGGATGAATTTTGGAGAAGCGCTTGGGCAACAAACCATCCCGACTCATGCTCAGCCAAATACGCGGCTGCCCCATTTGAAATACAAGTAATACGGAAGCCATTGCAACAACAGCAGACATGGAGATGATGAACGTCATTTTGGGCATATTGATGCGCTCAAAGACATATGCCAAGGGCTCGCCAACCCCAAGCTGGTGATACGGCACAATTCCAGTGAGCACCAATGCAATAATGATGTAAAGAACCGTACAGATGATGATTGCCCACATCATGCCGCGCGGTAGATCGCGCTGTGGATTTTCACATTCTTCCGCGGTGGTAGAAATAGCGTCAAAGCCAATGTAGGCAAAAAATACGGCCGAGACACCCTTCAAGACACCGCTCATGCCTTCTGGTGCAAACGGCGACCAATTCTTCATGTCGATGTAAAAGACACCTACAGCAATCACCAACAAAATAACGGCAAGCTTGATGATCACCATAGCATTGGACGCATTGCGGCTTTCTTTGATGCCTCGATACACCAACCAAGTAATCAAAACGATGATAAATAAAGCAGGAATATCGAGCACCAAATGAAAAGAACCAATACGCGGAGCGCTCATCCAAGCTTGAAAAGCATCTTGTAAGGTTGGTGACAAAGAAGCTAATTCTGACCCTTTAGCCATCAAGTGCTGCGCCTCGTGATAGCCTTTTGAGGCACTGAGGTAGTCCATTTGCATCCAGGCTGGAAGGTGAATTCCGTTAATATTAAGTGCTTCTATATGAATTTGTTCAAGCATTGTAGTTAAATAATCACTCCAAGATATAGCGACGGTAATATTGCCAATCGCGTATTCCATAATGAGCGCCCAACCAATGATCCAAGCGATGAGTTCGCCAAAGGCAACATACGAATAAGTGTATGCCGAACCAGCAACCGGAACCATCGATGCGAACTCAGCGTAAGCAAATGCGGCAAAACCACTCGCCAAGGCGGTAAAAAGAAAGAGGAAAATAACGGCAGGACCACCCTGTGCTGAGGCCTGGCCAATTGTAGAAAAAATACCAGCCCCAATAATAGCTGCAATTCCGAAAGCGATTAAGTCGCGCATTTTGAGATGCTTATGCAGAGACTGGCCCTCTGCGCTTGCTTCGTTGGCTTGTACTTGGGCCATGATGGCTGCTACGGTTTTCTTTCTAAACAAAGAGTTTTCGGACATTCGCGTGTTTTTAAAGCACTAAAAGTAAAGAAATTTTACTTTTGCATATGGAAAAATTTATCACGGTCAAAGGCGCTCGCGAACACAACCTCAAAGGTTTAGATGTTCGCATCCCACACGGCAAACTTACCGTGATCACGGGCGTATCCGGATCGGGCAAATCAAGTCTTGCATTTGATACCATTTTTGCCGAAGGCCAGCGCCGCTTTATCGAAAGCATGTCGGCCTACGCTCGCCAGTTTTTGGGGCGCTTGGACAAACCTGCCATAGACGACATCAAAGGACTATCACCCGCCATTGCCATTCAACAAAAAGTAAGTTCTGGCAACCCGAGATCTACCATTGGTACGAGTACAGAAATCTACGATTACCTCAAGTTGCTATACGCCCGAATTGGTAACACTTATTCGCCCATTTCTGGAAATCCGGTTCGTCAAGACCAAACCAAAGATGTATTAACTTTTCTAGACAACAGTTGGAAAAACAATTTATTTGCCATCTTATACCCTTTAAATATTGATTCATTAAACAATTTAAATAATACAATTCAATCACTTAATAAAGAGGGATTTACAAGATTGTTTTTGAACGAAAATTTTGTCTTAATCGACGACGTCTTTCCACTTGAATCACTTCCTCAAACAACGCCTTGGGTTGTGGTAGACCGCCTTAAAAATGAACCCAGAGAACTACCGCAGCAAAGCCGACTAGCAGAGGGAATTGAGCGCGCCTTTGTGGAAGGTAAAGGCGAGTGTAGTTTGTACAACGCCAACACCCATGAATTCGTCAACTTCAGCGCGCGCTTCGAAGCCGACGGCCTGCGCTTTGAAACGCCAAGCCCTGCTTTCTTCGCTTTCAACAACCCCTATGGCGCTTGCAAAAAATGCGAAGGCTACGGCATGACGCTTGGTATCGACGAAGAGCTGGTCTTCCCCGATCGCAGTAAAAGCATTTACGAAGGTGCAGTAGCTCCATGGAAAGGCGAAAACATGCAAGAATACCAACAAACCTTATTGTTTCAAGCCAATAAATTTGACTTTCCCATTCACCGCCCGATCCAAGATTTAAGTCCGGAACAATATGCGCTTTTATGGACAGGTAATCATTACTTTGTTGGTTTAAATGAATTATTTAAACAAATTGAAAGTCAGACATATAAAATTCAATATAGAGTTCTTTTGTCGCGCTACAGAGGCAAGACAATTTGCCCGGACTGCAACGGAACGCGCTTGCGAAAAGACGCCAGCTATGTTCAAATTGCTGGGCAAAGCATTCAAGATGTTGTACTGATGAGCATAGATAAGGCCCTGGACTTTTTTACACAACTAGAACTCAAGCCCTACGAACAATCCGTTTGCAAACATATCTTACCAGAAATTATACAGCGCCTTACTTACTTACAAAAAGTCGGACTCGGGTACCTTACCCTCAATCGCAACTCCAATACACTCTCAGGTGGTGAAGCCCAGCGAATTCAACTCGCGACCTCAATCGGATCCAGCTTGGTAGGCTCCTTGTATATCCTAGACGAGCCTTCGATTGGCTTGCACCCAAGAGACACCAAAAAGCTTTTAGAGGTACTGACTGCCCTCAAAAACCAAGGCAACACGGTATTGGTGGTGGAACACGAAGAAGAAATCATGCGCGCCGCAGACGAGATTCTAGATATTGGGCCACTGGCCGGTAGCCAAGGTGGTAACTTGGTCTTTCAAGGAGATTTTCAAGCATTGCGCAAAAGTGACTCCTTGACCGCACAATACCTTACTGGCCGAAAACAAATTCCAATTCCTCAAAGAACCCGAACAGCACTTGGCCAACTTCAGATTCACCATGCGCGCCAAAACAACCTCAAAAATTTGGACGTACAAATTCCACTCGGGCAACTCGTCTGCGTCACTGGCGTATCCGGATCAGGTAAATCGACGCTTATCAAGCGTTTGTTGTACCCCTTGGTGCGCAAAGAACTCGGGCTCAGCAGTGACCTCATTGGCAAGTGCAACGGTCTGAGCGGCGATATCAAAAAAATTAGGCACGTCGAATTCATCGATCAAAACCCCATTGGTAAATCATCGCGGAGCAACCCCATCACCTACGTCAAGGCTTTTGATGACATCAGGGAAATCTACGCGCGTCAACCTTTAGCCAAATTGCGCGGCTACAAACCCGGCTATTTCTCCTTTAACGTCGCTGGCGGACGCTGTGAAATCTGCGAAGGAGAGGGCAACATTACGGTTTCAATGCAATTCATGGCCGATGTACAACTCCCTTGCAAGCACTGTAAAGCCAAACGTTATAAATCAGAAACGCTCGAGATCACCTACCGTGACAAATCTATCGCCGACCTACTGGAACTCACGCTGCAAGAAGCCTTGGATTTCTTTGCTGCAGACCCAGATAAATTGGCCCAGCGCGTAGCGGAGAAAATCCAGCCACTTGTCGATGTCGGCCTCGGCTACTTAACCGTGGGGCAATCATCCAGTACGATGTCTGGCGGCGAAGCCCAGCGCATCAAACTTGCATCCTTTTTAGGTAAAGGCAATCAGCAGACACCTACCCTGTTTATATTTGACGAACCCACCACTGGACTCCACTTTTACGACATCGAAAAACTCCTCATCGCTTTCAATGCGCTTCTGGACAAAGGCCATTCATTAGTGGTCATCGAGCACAACATGGAAGTCATCAAATGTGCCGATCACCTCATTGACCTTGGTCCTGACGGCGGTGAAAATGGAGGTTATTTATTGTTTGCTGGCCACCCTAAAGAGTTCATCAAACTCAAAGACAACACCACCGCACAGTTTTTAAGTGAAAAGCTTGTTGAAAACTAAAGACTTGTTCATGAGTTATATTTTATATTCTCTTAACTTTGCAAAAAAATAGCAGCATGTCAGCAGATATCTTCGAAAAAATCAAGGCAAACCGCGGACCACTCGGAATGCATGCCAAAGAATCTCACGGGTACTTCACTTTCCCCAAGTTAGAAGGTGAAATTGGTCCTCACATGAACTTCAGAGGCAAAGAAAAACTCAATTGGTCTCTCAATAACTATTTGGGCTTAGCCAATCATCCAGAGGTGCGCCAAGCAGATGCTGATGCAGCTGCGCTTTTTGGTTTCGGATCCCCGATGGGAGCGCGCATGATGTCTGGTAACTCCAACTACCACGAACAACTCGAAAACGAACTTTCGGCTTTTGTCGGAAAAGAAGATACTATCTTGTGTAACTTCGGCTACCAAGCCATTGTCTCTGCAATTGATTGCTTAGTCGACCGCCACGACGTCATTGTCTATGACGCCGAATCACATGCTTGTATCCTCGACGGCGTTCGCCTGCACATGGGCAAGCGTTTCGTATTCAAACACAACGACGTTGAAGATTGCGAAAAGCAATTACAAAGAGCGACCAAACTTGCAGCCGAAACTGGCGGTGCAATTCTCGTGATTACAGAAGGTGTTTTTGGCATGCGCGGAGATCAAGGTAAACTCAAAGAAATTGTCGCCCTCAAAGAAAAATACAACTTCCGTTTGTTTGTAGACGATGCACACGGCATTGGCGTACTCGGAGCAACCGGAGCCGGAACAGGCCAAGAACAAGGTTGTCAGGATGGCATCGACATTTACTTCGGTACTTTTGCCAAGTCTTTTGCCCTCATTGGCGGCTTTATCTCTTCCGACGAACAAGTCGTTGAATATTTGCGTTACAACATGCGTTCCCAGATTTTTGCCAAAGCAATGCCAGCTGCATTGGTTCTTGGCTTGCTCAAGCGCCTAGAACTCATGCGCAAGCATCCTGAACTCAAGGACAAACTCTGGGAAAACACCAACGCACTTCAGAATGGCCTCAAAGCAGCTGGTTTTGAAATTGGCCCAACTGACAGTTGCGTAACGCCTGTATACCTCAGCGGTTCGATCCCTGAAGCAACCAACCTCATCTTTGACCTCCGCGAAAACTACAACGTTTTCTGTTCTATGGTTGTTTATCCTGTGGTTCCAAAAGGCATGATCATCTTGCGCTTGATTCCAACCGCAGTGCACACGCTAGAAGATGTGCGTTACACCATTGATTGTTTCTCGCAAATCGTCGGCAAACTCAAAGCAGGCGAATATATGTCAGACAAAATTGCCGCAATCTAAAGAAAGCGGCAAGTTCAAAAAATACTTCAAAAAAATACGGGTTATTCGACCCGTATTTTTTTTGCGATGAGTTTTTCAATGGCCTTGAAATACTTGTGGTCTTCTGGCTCGCAAAAGATAACTGATCTACCTTCTCTGCCCGCACGACCCGTTCGTCCGATCCGATGCACATAAGTCTCTGCAACCGTAGGAACATCGGTATTGATCACTAAATCTAGACCAGAAATATCAATACCTCTTGCTGCGATATCGGTAGCAACCAAAATGCGAATTTTACCCTCCTTGAAATGACTCAGGGCCATTTGACGGGCATTTTGTGATTTATTGCCGTGAATGGCCAAGGCAGGTAACTTATTTTTGCCCAACATGCGAACGAGTTTATCTGCGCCGTGTTTGGTGCGGGAAAACACCAACACACTTTCTGCAGGATCTTTTTGCAAGAGTTCTACTAAACAAGATTCTTTGTGCTTGCGGTCGGCAACGTGGATCATGCATTGGTCTATGCGTTCAGCTGTAGAAGAAACCGGGGTTACCGTGACTTCGATAGGTTGCTGCAGTAAACTCTGAGCTAAACTCTTGACCTCTCCGGGCATTGTGGCCGAAAAAAGCAAGGTTTGGCGCTCTTTAGGCAATAATTTAACGATGCGCTTGACGTCGTGGATAAAACCCATGTCTAACATGCGGTCTGCTTCGTCTAGGACAAAAATGGACAACTGCTTGAGGTTGATGAATCCTTGCTGGTGTAGATCGAGCAAACGACCTGGCGTCGCGATGAGAATTGCGGGCTTTTGCTTGAGCGTCTGAATTTGCGCATGAGCCTTGACACCACCAAAAATCACGAGTGAGCGGAGCCCAAGATGCTTTCCATAGGCCTTGAAATTATCGGCAATTTGAATAGCGAGTTCACGCGTGGGCGTGACAATCAGTGCTTTGATACCGCCATCTAGCGGTTTTTTGGCGTGTAGCAACTCTAATATGGGAATGGCAAAAGCAGCTGTTTTACCTGTTCCGGTTTGCGCTAAACCAATGAGGTCGCGTTGTTCGAGAATGGGTGGGATCGCTTTTTCTTGGATTGGGGTTGCATTTGTATAGCCTTTTTCAGCGATGGCTTGAAGGAGCTTAGGCTCCAGGGGTAATTCATTAAATAACATGTAATCTTTTAAGTTCGAACGCGGTAAACAACATTTTTTACCCGACGAAACAGTACAAAGGTACGCAAATTAATCGGTGCTTCCTTACATTGCCTCTAGTATCCGCCGAAGTCGGGTTTCGTTTACTTTCAGAATGGTCTCAGAAAACGCCGAATCTTCATCGAGTAATTCTTTTTGCGTAGCCGAAAAATGAACTGCTGATAAGTGTTCAATCCGAGCGAGTTTTGCTATATTTCCTGCGTTCACGCCTCCGCCTGCCATGATTTCAATGCGACCTTGACCGTAACTACACATTTGCGAAAGAATGGGCATTCCAAGATCAACATGAGAGGCAAAGCCTGAAGTCAGGACCCGTTTGAAGCCGAGTTCAATGAGTATGTCTAATGAACGCTTCCAATCAACGCTTTCGTCGAAAGCGCGGTGAAAGGTCCAGTCTAAGTTGGGCGCTAACTCTTGCAATGCAAGGAGTTGGACTTTGTCGAGCTCAAAATTAGCTTGGAGTACTCCTACCACAACCCCATGAACTCCCAATTGTGCGCAGTGCTGAATTTCCTTTTTGATGACTTCCATTTCTTCTTGGCTGTAATGGAAACCACCCGCTCTCGGCCGGATCAATACATGTGTTTCAATACCTAGCTCCAGCGCTTGTAAAATCAGGCCCGCAGATGGTGTAAGCCCCCCTTGTTCAAGATTTTGACAAAGTTCGATGCGTGTAAAACCATAAGTTTTGGCCAATGGAAGTGCTTCGACAGAAGCGGCACATAATTCGAGTTGCAGTAGATTCATCATGGGCAAAATTGCACATTTTACAACAAAATTCAGGCCTGAAATACTTATATTTGTGTGCAATCAACAGAAAATGGCCAAAGACAAATCGATCCCAGCAACGGAGCAGCTAGACTTTCATAGTTTCAAGCAACAAGTGATTCAAGATTACCAACTTGCTTGTGAATCCAGAGAAGCCTCCTTACTCGGGCGCAAAGAAGTGCTTAC
>Ga0102891_1000904_pt1 | contig 10552 bp, 9 predicted proteins | sample Colrivmet1552A02_FD_84503 | JGI IMG/M metagenome (GOLD analysis project Ga0102891, IMG submission 84503) | Estuarine microbial communities from the Columbia River estuary - metaG 1552A-02 | ecosystem: Environmental > Aquatic > Marine > Intertidal zone > Estuary | place: USA: Columbia River...
CGACCCGACCGATTACCCTGACAACCCTGTGCGGTTTGCAGCGCTGTCCTTTGCGGCAGCCGAAATTGCGCGCAAAGGATTGACCGACGGCTGGACACCAGAGGTCGTGCATGCACACGATTGGCAGGCTGGCCTTGTGCCCGCCTATCTCAAATACGGACCGCCCTGTCAGGTGGGCACAGTGATGACCGTGCATAACATCGCGTTCCAAGGGCTGACCCCTGCCGCAATGCTTGGCACGCTCGGCCTGCCGCTCTCTGCCTATACAGCTGACCTGCTCGAATATTGGGGGCAGATCAGCACCCTGAAAGCGGGGCTTGTCCTTGCCGATGCGATCACGACAGTCAGCCCGACCTATGCAGCCGAGCTGATGCGCGGCGAGTTCGGGATGGGCCTTGAGGGTGTTGTCGCGGCAAAGGCGGATCGGCTATCGGGCGTCTTAAACGGAATCGACACGGATGTCTGGAACCCAGAAACGGACCCCGAAATCACCCCCTATTCCGCGAAGGCTTTGAAAGGCAAAGCCCAGAACCGCAAAGCCCTGATGGCCGAATTTGGCCTCTCCAAGATCAAAGGCCCACTTGCGATTATCGTCAGTCGCCTGACCTCGCAAAAGGGTATGGACCTAATCGCCGATGCCGCTGGCGATTTTATCGCGGCGGGTGGCGGTTTGGCGATCCTTGGCAGCGGTGACCCTGTAATTGAGGATTCAATGCGCATCCTTGCACGTAACCACGCTGGCAAAGTTGGCCTGCGGATTGGATACGACGAGGCACTTTCGCACCGCATGTTTGGTGGCGCTGACATCGTGCTGGTGCCATCGCGATTCGAGCCTTGCGGCCTGACGCAGCTTTACGGCCTGCGCTACGGCACCGTGCCTGTCGTCGCGGCCACGGGTGGGCTCGCCGATAGCGTGATTGACGCCAATGTTATGGCACTTAATGCGGGAGTGGCGACTGGATTTCAGTTTCACCCCATCGACGGAATGGCCTTTCGGCATTGTTTACGCAACGTCGCAAGCCTATTTGCAGACAAACCGAACTGGACCCGCCTGCAAAAACGCGGAATGACCCAAGAGCTTGGCTGGAGCGCTTCCTCAGCGACCTATGCCACCCTCTATGAAAGTGTAATCCGTGAATTCTCAAGTACAGCATGACCTGCCAATGACCCTCCTCAACCACTCAATGTCAGCGGGGAGACCTAATCCCATTGGCGCGACGTTTGACGGTGAAGGCGTGAACTTTGCTGTATTTTCCGAGCATGGTGAGCGGGTTGAGCTATGCCTTTTTGATCCCACGGGCGCACACGAAATCGCCCGCATTCAATTGCTGGAACGCGACGGCGACGTTTGGCACATCTATATCGCGGGCCTTACACCCGGCGCCCAATATGGCTACCGCGTGCATGGTCCTTATGCGCCCGAAGAGGGCCACCGCTTTAACCCCAATAAGCTGCTGCTTGATCCCTATGCAAAACGGATCACTGGCAACATCGCGTGGAACGACGCGATCATGGGTTATACCATTGGTGCCAAGGCCGAAGACCTAAGCTATGACCCGCGCGACAGCGCGCCCTACGTGCCGCGTTCGGTCATCGTTGACCCCACCTTTCAGTGGGGCACAGATGCGCCGCCGGAAACCGACCTTGCCGACACCCTGCTGTACGAGGCACATGTCAAAGGCATGACCGCCGAATTTCCGGGTCTGACATCTGGTCAACGCGGCAAATACCTTGGCATGGCCAGCGAGCCGATTTTGGACCACCTGACCAAGCTGGGCGTCACAACCGTTCAACTGCTGCCAGTCCACGCGTTTCTGGACGACAAGTTCCTGATAGATGCGAACCTGACCAATTATTGGGGCTACCAGTCCATCGGCTTCTTTGCCCCTGAACCCCGCTATATGGATCAGGCGGGCATTTGGGAATTCCAAGCGATGGTGCGCCGTTTCCATGCCGCTGGCATCGAAGTAATCCTTGATGTCGTCTACAATCACAGCGGCGAGGGCAACCACCTTGGGCCAACCCTGTCGCTACGGGGGCTGGATAACAAATCCTACTACCGCCTCCTCGACGAAGGTCGCTATTACATCAACGACACAGGCACAGGAAATACGCTGAACGTGCGTCACCCGATGGTGCTACGCATGATCATGGACAGCCTGTGCTATTGGGTCGAAGTGATGCACGTCGACGGCTTCCGCTTTGATCTTGCCACTGTGCTGGGTCGTGAAGTGGAAGGGTTCAACCGCAATGGCGGCTTCCTTGACGCTGTTGGCCAAGACCCAGTTCTAAGCCGTGTGAAACTTATTGCAGAGCCTTGGGATCTTGGATCTGGCGGCTATCAGCTCGGCAACTGGCCGCATCCATTCTTAGAGTATAACGACAGATATCGGGACGGCATTCGCAAGTTCTGGCGCGGCGATGCAGGTATGACCGCGCAACTGGGCAAGCGGCTTTTGGGCAGCGCAAATGTCTATGATCACTCTGGCCGTGCGGCGACGTCGTCGATCAACTTTGTGACCTGTCACGATGGTATGACCCTGCGCGATCTGGTCAGCTACAATCAGAAAAACAACTATGCCAACGGCGAAGATAACCGCGACGGCAAGGACGATAACTATTCCTCAAATATGGGCGTTGAGGGGCAAACAGACGACCCTGAGATCAACGCTGCCCGCGCTCAGCGCCAGCGTAACATCCTTGCCACCGCATTCCTGTCGCAAGGCACTCCCATGCTTTTGGCGGGTGACGAGATTGGCAACACCCAAGGCGGGAACAACAATACTTTTGGTCAAGACAACCCCATCGGTTGGGTCAACTGGGGTGATGCCGACGAAGACTTGCTCGCATTTGTCCAACGCCTCACCCAATTGCGCCGCGACCATAAAGTGCTGCGACAGACCCGCTTTTTGCATTCCCGCCCGCGCTCGGCCGATGGTAAGCCCGATCTTTTCTGGCGCCTGCCCAACGGGCGCGCACCAACGCGCGAGGAATGGGAAAACGACGCGACCAAGGCGATCTGTGTCGAAATCCGCACCTCCTCATCAACACCTTACTACTCGGCCTCCGACGATGTGATTTTCTTGGTCGTAAACAACGGCGATCAGATCACGGTTGAGCTGCCCCCATGCCCTGAGGGCAAGACGTGGGAGGTTATCCTCGACACTTCCGCACCCAAAGACGGCCCGCAATGCATCACGGGTCAGTCCACCCAAATCAACGCGGCGTCGGTCTGCGTTTTCGTTCTGGTTCCCATCGCTTAAAGGAGAAATCCCTTGTCCAAGATGACTATCAAAACCGCCCCAATCGAAGGTCAAAAGCCGGCACATCTGGTCTGCGCAAAAAGACCAAAGTGTTCATGGGGCCGCATTACCTCGAAAACTTTGTGCAATCGATGTTCGACGGAATTGGTGGGGTCAAAGGCAAGGCCCTCGTGGTTGGCGGTGACGGGCGCTATTTTAATGACCGCGCGACGCAAGTAATCCTGCGCATGGCTGCCGCCAATGGTGCCGCCAAGGTTATCGCAGGGCAAAACGCGCTGCTCTCAACGCCTGCCGCTTCGCACTTGATCCGCGCTATGAAAACCGACGGCGGCGTGATCCTTTCGGCCAGTCATAATCCGGGCGGTATCGACGAGGATTTCGGGATCAAGTTCAACATGGCCAACGGCGGCCCTGCGCCCGAATCCGTAACCAACGCCATGTTCGCCCCCACCAAAGAGATCGACACCTATTATATCTGGGAATCAACCGACATCGACCTTGGCACTATCGGTACCAGCAGACTCGGTGACATGATCGTCGAGATCGTGGACCCTGTGTCTGCCTACGTTGACCTGATGCAAACACTCTTCGACTTCCCTGCGATCAAGGCAATGTTTGCGGGCGGTTCGCGTATCCGCTTTGACTCCATGAACGCAATCACTGGCCCCTATGCCACTGCGATCATCGAAGACCTGCTTGGCGCACCAAAAGGCTCCGCAACCCACGGCACACCCCTGCCCGATTTCGGTGGAATGCACCCCGATCCAAACCCGACTTGGGCACATGAATTGATGGCCGAAATGATGGGCGACAACGCCCCCGCATTTGGCGCCGCATCCGACGGCGACGGTGACCGCAACATGGTTGTTGGCCCGAACTGCTACGTCAGCCCATCTGACAGCCTCGCCATCATCGCCGCCAACGCACACCTCGCACCCGGTTATGCAAAGGGCCTCAAAGGTGTCGCGCGCTCGATGCCGACCTCTGCCGCCGTTGACCGCGTTGCGGCTGCGATGGGCATGGAATGTTACGAGACACCCACAGGCTGGAAATTCTTCGGCAACCTGCTCGACGACGGGCGCGTCACACTTTGTGGCGAAGAAAGCTTTGGCACAGGCTCCGACCACGTCCGCGAAAAAGACGGCGTTTGGGCCGTGCTGATGTGGCTCAATATCATGGCCGCAACGGGCAAATCTGTGCCCGAATTGATGCAAGCACATTGGGATCAATTCGGGCGCAACTACTACTCGCGCCACGACTTTCAAGCGATTGAAACCGAAAAGGCTGATGCCTTGATGGCGGCATTGCGCGGTTCACTCGCGAGCCTCAAGGGCCAGAGAATCGGCCCCTTCACCGTCGAGATGGCAGATGATTACAGCTATCTCGATCCTGTCGACGGCAGCACCTCCGCACAGCAAGGCGTGCGGGTAGTCTTTGAGGGCGGTTCTCGCTTTGTCATACGTCTCTCTGGCACAGGCACTAGCGGCGCAACCCTGCGGCTTTACCTTGAAAAGCTCGACACCAAGAGTTTCGACCAAGATCCACAAGCAGCATTGGCCGACGTGATTGCGGCCGCGGAACAGGTCATCGGGATATCCAAATTCACAGGGCGCACCGCTCCCGACGTGATCACCTGAGTTGCGCATCCGCGCCCTAACCCTTATCTGCAAATGTGTAGTAGGGGTTTAGGGCGCGGCATGGCGAACCATTTGTATCAGAACGATCTGCCTGACGGGCTTGATCTTGGACCTGTTGTCGCGATTGATTGCGAAACGATGGGGCTTAATCCGCACCGCGACAGGCTTTGCCTCGTGCAAATGTCGCGTGGAGATGGCGATTGTCACCTTGTGCAAGTCGCACTTGGGCAAACCGAGGCACCAAACCTCAAAGCTTTGCTCGAAGACCCCAATGTGCTTAAAATCTTCCACTTTGGCCGCTTTGATATCGCAGCCTTGCTCAACGCTTTTGGCGCGGTCACAGCCCCCGTTTATTGCACCAAAATCGCCTCGAAACTGGTGCGAACATATACTGATCGCCACGGCCTGAAGAAATTGGTTCAAGAAATGCTCAAGGTCGACATTTCCAAACACCAACAGCAAAGCGATTGGGGTGCGCCGAAACTGACCGCAGCGCAACTCGACTATGCCGCCTCTGATGTACTTTACCTGCATAAATTGCGCGCAGCGTTCAACGTGCTTTTACAGCGTGAAGGTCGTATGGATGTTGCGCAAGCTTGCTTTGATTTTTTACCCACGCGGGCCAAACTTGATTTGGCTGGCTGGCCCGAACAGGACATCTTTTCGCACACATGACAGACCAAGATAAATTCGTAGCCTCCGCAAAGCGCGTCATCGACGCCGAGGCAGCCGCGCTCACAACATTAAGCGCAACACTTGGCCCCAGCTTTGGCGAGGCCGTTACCCTTTTGCTGAATGCCAAAGGCCGCGTGATCGTGTCTGGGATGGGAAAATCGGGCCATATCGCACGTAAAATGGCGGCGACGTTCGCCAGCACAGGCACGCCCGCCCACTTCGTTCACCCCGCAGAGGCAAGCCACGGCGACCTTGGCATGATGACTAGCGGCGATGTTGTGATTGTGCTGTCAAACTCTGGTGAAACACCGGAATTGGCCGATATGGTCGCCTATACCCGCCGTTTTAACATCCCGATGATCGGGGTCGCCAGCCGCGCGGAAAGCACGCTACTGATGCAGTCCGACGTCGCGATCCTGCTGCCCCAATTGGGCGAGGCATGTGGCACGGGTATAGTGCCGACAATCTCGACGACGATGACGCTCGCGCTGGGCGATGCCTTGGCGATTGCCATGATGGAGCACCGAAAATTTACGCCAGAAAACTTCCGCGACTTCCATCCCGGCGGCAAACTGGGCGCAAAGCTCGCAAAGGTCCGCGACCTCATGCACAGCGGCGAAAGCATTCCCTTGATACCCGCGGCAAGCCCCATGAGCGACACCCTGCTGATGATCAGCCAAAAGGGCTTTGGCGTGGTTGGCGTAACCGATCCCGAGGGCTACCTTTGTGGGATTATCACCGACGGCGATTTGCGCCGCCATATGGACGGGCTCCTTGAGATGAAAGCTGGCGATGTCATGACAGCCCACCCGCGCACAGTCGGGCCAGACACGCTTGCCGCCGAGGCGATCAACGTAATGCAGGGCAAGATCACCTGCTTGTTTGTCGTTGACCCTGACGGTCCTGCGCAAGTACAAGGCATTTTGCACATCCACGACTGCCTGCGTGCCGGGGTCGTCTAGGCCCATGGCCTCGGATAATTTTCATACGCAACTTGTCGGTTGGTCAAAGATTATCTTGCCACTTTGCGCCTTGGCGCTTTTGTCGACGCTTTTTCTATTCGCGCGCTCGAACCCTGATGCGACCAATATCCCCTTTGCGGATATCAATACGCTTGCACAGGAACAGAAGATTAACGCGCCGCGATTTTCGGGTGTGGCCGATGATGGATCGATCATTGCGATCACGGCAGGCTCGGCACAATTAGACCCTAACAACGCGCAAAACCTAAAAATTTCGTCGTTGTCGCTCGACGTCAACGCCGCTGACGGTAGTGAAATTAGGATCGAAGCTGTTGAGGGCGAATTGGATAATGATGCCAAAGTTGCCTATCTTTCTGGCCTTGCACGCCTAGAGACATCGACGGGCTACACCATGGAGACCAACGGCCTTACCGCCAATTTGCAGAGTGGGGTCATTTCCTCCGAAGGTGCCCTAGAAATTCGCGCGCCGTTTGGCGCATTAACTGCTGGGCGCGTCACCATTAAAACCACAGGCGACGGCAAAGGTCAGCAGATGCTTTTCACAGACGGGGTTGTGCTGATATACACCCCGCAAGCCTCCACTGCACAGGATGCAAAAGAATGAACAAAACAATCACTCTGATCTTGGCGCTTCTCCTTGGCACCGCAGCAAACGCCCAAACAAATATCGACCTTGGTGGCATTAGCGCCGATCCAAAAGCACCCGTCGAGGTATCCGCCGACAATCTCTCGGTCGATCAGGATAGCGGAACCGCGGTGTTTAGCGGCAATGTCGTCATCGGCCAAGGCGATCTGCGGTTATCTGCTGGGTCCGTCAGGGTAGTTTATTCGGATAGCACGGGCGACATTGCGCAGCTTTTGGCGACAGACGGCGTTACACTGGTCACGGACTCAGAAGCCGCAGAGGCCGCAACCGCAGACTACAACCTGACAACTGGTATTCTGACGCTTTCAGGGAGTGTTCTGTTGACCCAAGGTGCCAGCGCCCTCTCAGCCGAACAAATGACAATTGATCTCAATTCAGGTCGCGCCCAAATGTCAGGTCGCGTGCGGACAGTGTTTCAGCAAGACGGAAACAACTGATGGCTGACGTTCCTAATCTGACCGTTCAGGACGGCGATGTAGGCTTGCGGATCGTCAATCTGCGCAAAAGCTATCGCAAAAAACTGGTTCTCCGAGATGTCAGCTTAGATTTAGGGCGTGGGGAGGTCGTGGCACTCCTTGGTCCCAATGGCTGTGGGAAGACGACGGTCTTTTACTCGATTGCTGGACTCGTGACACCAGAGGGCGGCAAGGTCGTCATTGACGGCCGCGATGTGACGAAATTCCCGATGTACCGCCGTGCGCGGTTGGGCATTGGCTATTTGCCCCAAGAGATGTCGATCTTTCGCGGGATGACCGTTGAAGATAATATCATGTCGATTCTCGAAATTGCAGTCCCTGAAAAACGGAAGCGCAGGGAAAAGCTCGAAGAATTACTGTCAGAATTTTCAATCGAACACTTACGGCGCGCGTCGGCCCTAGCCCTTTCTGGCGGTGAACGTAGGCGCGTCGAAATTGCGCGATGTCTTGCCGCTGGCCCAAGGTACGTTCTATTGGACGAACCCTTTGCGGGTGTTGATCCAATCGCCGTTGGCGAGATTAGACACCTTGTCGCTGACCTTAAGAAGCGTGGGATCGGCGTGCTGATTACGGACCACAATGTGCAGGAAACCCTGCAAATCGTTGATCGCGCCTATATTCTTCATGATGGGAAAGTGCTGATGAGCGGTACCACAGAAGAGGTGATCAAGGACGAGAATGTACGGCGCGTTTATCTCGGGAATAGCTTCCGCGTTACCTAAATTGCGCTCATGTTAACCACTCAATCATTGACAAACCCCCTCCTGTTAGCGCCAAATGTAGGAGATGACAGACTTGATTTCCTTTCCCTTCGCTACTCAGGCCTTGTTGCCTGACCTTAGGGATAAATTAAGTAAAATCTGTGTGTTATCAAATTTCAAACAAGCGCGCGACAACCCTTTGGAGGGCTGAATACCCTTCACTTGTTGTCGGCCCAAAAAAGAGAATTGGAGAAGCGATGCGCTATCAGATCAGTGGAAAGCAAATCGACGTTGGTCAAGCACTACAAACACACGTCGAGACAGAATTGAGCGGTATTTTGGGCAAATATGCAGGGCGCCCAACTGATGCACAGGTCGTTTTCTCAAAATCTGGACACGAATACGTCTGCGAGGCGATCGTGCATCTTTCAACAGGACTAACAGCACAGGCAACTGACCACGCAAATGAAATTTATGCCGCATTTGACGGTTGTTCAGAAAAAATGGACAAACAATTGCGCCGTTATAAGCGTCGCCTAAAGGACCACCACAAAGAACGTTTACAACCGGTTGAACTTTCGGACGCAGGCTCTTATATCCTCGCTCCAAGCGACGAGTCGAATGAAGCGCATGATGATACCGTGAATGCGATGATCATTGCGGAAATGGAAGAGAAGATTCAGTCTCTTTCGGTCGGCGAAGCGGTGATGCAAATGGAGCTCGCGGACAAGCCAGTCCTCGTTTTCCGGAATGAAAAACATGGTGGCGTCAATGTCGTGTATCGGCGTGGCGATGGAAACATAGGTTGGATCGATCCCCGCGCTACGGGCTAGACCAATCGGGCCTAAATGGTCGGAAAGTTTTTGAAATGTTCCTTGGCGATATTCTCAACCCAAGCGCGGTAAAAACCATCAACTCTTGCACCAGCAAGAAACGGCTTTTCCACGATCTGGCCGAACTCGCCGAGGGCTGCTATGGCCTTGAGGCTACGGGTGTTATCGAAGCGCTTATCGAGCGTGAGGGCCTTGGCCCAACAGGTGTTGGCAATGGCATTGCATTACCCCATGCACGTCTAGAGCCTGTTAAATCTGTCAGCGGCATATTTCTGCGACTAGAAAAGCCGTTGAATTTCGATTCCGTTGATCGCCAGCCAGTTGATCTGATTTTTGCTTTGCTTGCGCCGAAAACTCAGGGTGTTGAACATCTCAAGGCGCTTGCGCTCGTGGCACGAACAATGCGTGATCCGGACGTCTGCACCAAACTGCGTGCAAATGTTGATCCCAGCACACTTTACGCGATCCTGACCGAAGTGCGCACCAACCAAGCCGCTTAATTCGGACGCCAATTACGGAAACCAAAGGCAAGATAATCGCGCTGACAAGCCTCGCGTGCGGCTTCCTCGACATCGGGGCCATATATCTTCGCCAGACGGCTAGCGTATTTGTCGGTAATCGCAATTGGCTCGGGCATGGACGTGAGGCCCAACTGCCCTGCCAAAGCCGCCAAATCCCCGCGCAAACGGCCTTCTCTCAGGATCATGTCTGGCACGCCAAAATTCGCCATACCCTGCAATAGGGTCAGCTGGCTCGCCCAAGCGCCATCAACACGAACGGCAGTTTGGGAAGAAAGGTTTCCCTTAAGAAAATTAAGCCACGACAAAGATGCTGTCTTATGGGCCGCAAGATCGTAAGTTGGATCAGTCTCTGGCTCGGCGCCTTTTTCTGGGATGGGTAAGTTGTGAACCTTACGCAGCGTAGCACGAATCTCACGAAAACACCCTTCACCCGTTTGCAAAATATGATGACAAAAGGCCGCGTGCGCGCGCCAAAGGGTGGCGCAAAACCGTGAAACTACGATGTCCCGGATGGGTGCGCATCCATTTACGGATCGATCCCTGCGAGAAATCGCGCAATACGTCGTCGGCACCCGCATCGTCCAAACGACCCAGCCAATCGCAAATCGCCTCATCTGGCCCTGTCTTCAGCGGCATATAGAGAAGCGCACTTTTAGGGGCTGCAATATAGGTTGGGATCATCGGTCCGCGGCGCGGAGAGGTGGTCGCGGGAATTTGGACCAGTCGTTAAGGTGGATCGCATGAAGAAAGTGATGATCCAAAATGACAAAAAGAAAGAACCATTCGCCCGATTTCAAAGCCAAGGTTGCGCTTGAAG
>Ga0102891_1000941_pt1 | contig 10324 bp, 10 predicted proteins | sample Colrivmet1552A02_FD_84503 | JGI IMG/M metagenome (GOLD analysis project Ga0102891, IMG submission 84503) | Estuarine microbial communities from the Columbia River estuary - metaG 1552A-02 | ecosystem: Environmental > Aquatic > Marine > Intertidal zone > Estuary | place: USA: Columbia River...
TTCTTTCACTCTTGATACTGAAATCTTGAAACAACATTTCTTTTGCTTCGCCTTCAGCATCTTTATCTAAATTTTGTCTTTCAATAGCTGCAATCTCAGTTCCAATATCTGGAAGAATAAAGAAAGTACTATCGGTATCTTTTGATAAAAATTTAATTCCATTATCTGATAATTCAACCTGATTGTTTTTTTCTTCGATTACAAAATACAACGCCTCATCCACTAAGTGCATGTCTCTTTTATTGTCTTGTAAATATTGATTTTCAGTTTTTTGAAGTAATTGCTTGATACCTTCTTCACTTAAAAACTTAATTAAAGCTTTGTTTTTTGGTAAACTTCGATAAGCGCGTAATAAGTTAAAACCACCGTCTTTAGTGTTTCCTTCCTTAATTAATCGTTTTGCCTCGGTTAAAAAACCATTTGACAATTGTCTTTGTAAATTAACTAAATTTTCAATTTTTGGTTTCAATTCGTTAAACTCATGTCGGTCCCCTTGAGGAACTGGACCTGAAATAATTAATGGCGTTCTTGCATCATCAATTAAAACTGAATCGACCTCATCTACAATTGCAAAATTGTGTTTTCTTTGAACTAATTCTGCTGGAGAATGCGCCATATTATCTCTCAAATAATCGAAACCAAATTCGTTATTTGTTCCATAAGTAATATCAGCTTCGTAGGCTTTTCTTCTTTCGTCAGAATTCGGTTGGTGGTTGTCGATACAATCAACTGTCAATCCGTGAAATTCGAACAATGGTGCTTTCCAAGTACTATCTCTTTTTGCTAAATAGTCATTTACAGTTACTAAGTGTACGCCGTTTCCAGTCAGGGCATTTAAATACAAAGGCAAAGTTGCTACCAATGTTTTTCCTTCACCTGTTTGCATCTCTGCAACTTTTCCACCGTGAAGAACCATCCCACCGATTAACTGAACGTCATAATGAACCATATCCCAAGTGATTTGCTTTCCAGCCGCACTCCAAGAATTTGCCCAAACGGCATGATCACCTTCTAATGTGATGTAAGTTTTTGTAGAAGATAACTCTCTGTCTTTTGCAGTAGCAGTAACTTTTACAGAAGTATTTTCTTTGAATCGTTTTGCGGTTTCTTTAATTACAGCAAATGCTTCAGGAAGAATGTCGTTCAAAGTTTTTTCAGAAATCTCGTAAGCTTCTTTTTCTAAAGTATCGATTTCTAAATACAAATCTTCTCTTTTGTCAATATCTTCAATCGTTTCAACTTCAGCTTGAAGAGTAGCAATTTTAGCATCTTTTTCAGATCGAGCTTGTTTAATCAACTCTTTAAAGTAAGCTGTTTTTGCTCTCAATTCATCATGTGACAATGATTCTAAGGCGCTTTCAAACGATTTTATTTTAGTAATATTACCTTGTAATGCTTTAACATCTTGTTTCGATTTATCACCTACAAAGACTTTTAATATGCTGTTTATGAAACTCATAATATGATTTCTATTTCAATTTATAATGTGTGTGCAAAATAACCAAAAAAAAAGCCTCGTTGGAGACTTTTCATTGGTTTTAATATTTTTTTAATACTCATCCTCGTTCCAAAGATAATCTTCGTCAGTAGGATAATCAGGCCAAATTTCTTCCATTGATTCATAAATCTCTCCTTCATCCTCTATAGATTGTAGGTTCTCCACTACTTCAAGTGGCGCACCAGCTCTAATAGCGTAGTCAATAAGTTCGTCTTTGGTCGCAGGCCACGGCGCATCACTTAAATAAGATGCTAATTCTAATGTCCAATACATTTTTACTTATTTTTAGTTTATGCAAAAATAATTTTTTTACTTAAAAAGTCAAGTAAAATTCCATTTATTTTACAAAATAGTTAAGAACGTGTATAATTTTACCTAAATATTGGTTTTAAATATCTGATTATCAATATTTTAATAAAATAATTTTTTTCTAGAAATTACTTTCTTGGAATCCATTTAACTTCGGCAGCTTTTAAGTCGTAACTCAACTTCCGTGCCAACACAAAAAGGTAGTCAGAAAGGCGGTTTAAGTACTTAATTGCGTTTTCATCCACAGGTTCATTATGGTCTAAATGCACTGCTAATCGTTCGGCACGACGGCATACGCATCTTGCGATGTGACAATATGACACTGTTGTATGTCCTCCAGGCAAAATAAAATGAGTCATTGGCGGAAGCAATTCTTCCATAGTATCAATTTCTTTTTCTAAAAATTCAATATCGCTTTCAACAATCCCCAGATTTTTCAATCTTAATTCTCCATTTTTTTTGACAGCTTTTTCAGGTGGTGTTGCGAGAATTGCTCCAACAGTAAATAATCGATCTTGAACTTCGATCAAAACCTCTTTATAATGAGAATCCATTTCTTGATCGCGAAGTAAACCAATATGAGAATTTAATTCATCAACAGTTCCGTAGCTTTCTATTCTAATATGGTCTTTTGGAACTCTTGTTCCTCCAAAAAGCGCCGTGGTTCCTGTATCTCCTGTTTTAGTATAAATTTTCATTTTACCGATTTAGTTTTTATTATTGGTGTCACTTTCAATTAAGCCATCACGCAAACGGATCACTCGGTGCGCATAAGCCGCAACTTCTTCCTCGTGAGTTACGATAATTACCGTATTTCCTAATTTATGAATATCACCAAATAATTTCATGATTTCTTCAGATGTTTTACTGTCCAAATTTCCCGTAGGTTCATCGGCCAAAATTATCGAAGGCTTGTTTACCAATGCTCTAGCAACCGCAACACGCTGACGTTGTCCTCCAGAAAGTTGGTTGGGTTGGTGATCCATTCTATCGGCTAAACCAACTTGTTTTAAAACTTCTTCAGCTCGAATCATTCTATCTGTTTTGGAGTATCCTGCATAAACCATCGGTAAAGCAACATTTTCTAATGCTGTTGTTCGTGGCAGAAGATTGAATGTTTGAAATACAAAACCAATTTCCTTATTACGAATTTCAGCTAGTTCATCGTCGTGCATTTTACTAACGTCTTTTCCGTTCAATATATAACTTCCAGATGTTGGCGTATCTAAACAACCCAATAGATTCATTAATGTTGATTTTCCAGAACCTGAAGGCCCCATTAAAGCAACATATTCTCCTTTATTTATTTCTAAATCAATTCCTTTTAGAACATAAACAATTTCATTTCCTAGAACGAAATCTCTTTTTATTTTGGTGATTTGAATTAGTGGTTTTGCCATTTTTATTTGGAATTCAATTGGTGTTAGTTTATGTAATTTTATTTTAGGCATTAAAAGTACAAAAAGGAAGTATCGATTTCCTAATTACTTCTCTTTTTTTAACTTTTCAAATTATACTCGAATGGTAAAATGTTCCTTAACTTGTTCCTTTCGAATAAATGCTAATCCAAATGAAAAGATATCAATTGTGACGTTAAAATTAGAACTTGCAACAACTGATTTCCATTGTTTTTGAGTTACTTTGGAATTATGTGGATTTTCGAAAATAATACAAGTTTCATTATTCGCAAAAGCAATAATCGACTCTAATTCAATATTTTGATCATTTAAATAAGTCGAATCTATATAAATAAAATCAACTTTTAAAGTTTCATTTTCTTTATTTTCCGAAATATAAATCCCTTTTTCAAACTGGAAATAATGAAACAATCGATTTAAAAATTTTCCTTTTTTAGTCTTTGTTTCAATATTTGGAAAGTAAGGAGACAAGTTTTTTTTGTTATAAAAACATTTGGTAATCAATAAAAAAACAAATGGAGAATGAACCCCATGTTCGTTTTTGGAGTTCCAGAGAAATTGTAAATAAGTTTTTATTCGAAACAACATAAATCTCTTTTAAAAATAATACTTACCCTTCCATTTTACTAGAAAGTTCGAACCATCTTTCCTCTTTTGATTCTATTTTATTGATGATATTCTTCAATTCATTTGCCTTTTTCTCAATAGCATTTTCTTCCACTTTTCCGTCAGTGAACAATTGCTCAATTTTGGCTTTTTCAATTTCTAAATCTTTGATGTCTCTCTCAATTTTCTGAAATTCTTTCTGCTCATTAAAGGTCAAATTCCCTGTTGGATTATTTTGTTTCCAATCGTTTTTAGCTGTCGTTGCGAGGTTCGAAGCAATCTCTTTTTGTGCCACGTCCACACTGTCTTCATACGCTCTAAAGTCAGAGTAATTTCCGGGAAAATTTTCTATTTCACCTTGACCTCTAAACACAAATAAGTGATCTACAATTTTATCCATAAAGTAACGGTCGTGCGAAACAACGAGTAAACATCCAGGGAAATCCAATAGAAAACTCTCTAACACATTTAGCGTTACTATATCTAAATCATTCGTTGGTTCATCAAGAATTAAAAAATTTGGATTCTGAATCAAAACCGTACATAAATACAAACGTTTCAACTCGCCACCACTCAATTTTTCAACATAATCGTACTGCTTTTTGCTATCAAATAAAAATCGTTCTAACAATTGCGAAGCCGAAATAATTTTCCCTTTTGTCAACGGAATGTACTCGCCATATTCTTTAATCACATCAATTACACGCTGCGCCGGTTTTGGATTGATCCCACTTTGAGTGTAATAACCAATTTTTATCGTTTCTCCCACAACTACTTTTCCACTATCAAGCGGTAATGTGCCGGTAAGTAAATTTAAAAAAGTAGATTTTCCTGTTCCGTTTTTACCTATAATTCCGATGCGTTCTCCACGTTGAAAATCAAAATCAAAATTATCTAAAATGACTTGGTCCTTGAATTTTTTAGATATCTTGTGAAGCTCAATAATTTTGCTTCCCATGCGTTCCATATTAATTTCTAATTCCACCACATTTTCCTTTCTTCGACTTTGCGCTTTCTCCTTAATTACATAAAAATCATCTTGACGAGATTTCGATTTCGTAGTTCTCGCTTTTGGTTGGCGACGCATCCATTCTAATTCTTTTACAAATAGGTTTTGCGCTTTATCAATACTCGAATTTTCAGAAGCAATTCTTTCCTCTTTTTTCTCTAAATAATAGGAGTAATTTCCTTTATATTGGTATATTTTTCCGTTGTCTAATTCTATGATTTCATTACAAACGCGCTCTAAAAAGAAACGATCGTGAGTAACCATAAACAACGTAATATTTTCTTTTGCAAAATAACTTTCAAGCCATTCAATCATCTCTAAATCCAAGTGATTCGTTGGCTCGTCAAGAATTAATAAATCGGGGCGATTGATTAATATAATTGCTAATGACAGCCTTTTTTTCTGTCCTCCAGAAAGATTTTTAACTTTTAATTTAAAATCCTCCAACTTCAATTTGAACAATATTTGCTTGTATTGGGTTTCAAAATCCCAAGCATTGTGCTGGTCCATTCCATCAAAAGCTTTTTGATACGCTTCTTGATCATCCGGGTTTTCCAGAGCTTTTTCGTAAGCTTCAATAACTTTTAAACTTTCATTATCTGATGCAAAAATGCTTTCCTCAATTGTTAATTCGTCTTGTAATTTATTATCTTGTGATAAAAAAGCCATTCTAATACTTTTTCTCAACACCACTTGTCCGGTATCAGGTTCGTCAAAACCATTTATGATGTTCATAATGGTAGTTTTTCCAGAACCGTTTTTGGCTATGAAAGCAATTTTTTGATCTTTATTGATTCCAAAAGATATGTTTTCAAAAAGTGTTTTTTCTCCAAATGATTTAGAGATATTTTCAACAGATAAATAATTCACAAGTGTAATTTTTTTGCAAAAGTAAGCTATTGTATTGAAACTTGTTGCTTTGAAACTTTGCAACTTAACAACTTAAAATATATCTTTGAAAAATGCAATTATCAGTAATCATCCTTAATTATAATGTTCGCTTCTTTTTAGAGCAATGTGTTGCAAGTGTTCAAGAGGCACTTTCCAACATTGATAGTGAAATTATTGTAGTTGATAATCATTCTCAAGATGGTAGTTGCGAAATGATTAAATCTCGTTTTCCAAACGTGAAACTCATTGAAAACAATTCTAATCTAGGATTTCCAAAAGGCAATAATATTGGTGTGGCTCAGGCCAATGGCGATTACATTTGTATATTGAATCCAGATACTGTTGTTGCAGTAGATACCTTCGAAAAGATTCTCGCATTTGCTGAAAAGCAAGAAAACCTTGGAATTATTGGGTGTAAATTAATAGACGGTTCAGGTAATTTTTTACCAGAAAGTAAAAGAGGAATTCCAACACCATCTGTAGCGTTAACCAAAATATTTGGACTTTATAATTTATTTCCAAATTGTAAACTTTTTAATCGTTATTATGCGCAGCATTTATCTGAAAATGAAACTGGAAAAGTGGATATTTTAGTTGGTGCTTTTATGGTAATGAAGCAAGACTTGTATAATGAAATTGGTGGTTTTGACGAAAATTGTTTTATGTATTCTGACGATATTGATTTGTCTTATATGGCCTTAAAAAATGGAAAATTCAATTATTATTTCCATGAAACTTCCGTTATACATTATAAAGGGGAAAGTACAGTAAAAGATGGTTTGTACATGAAGCGATTCCGAGAAGCAATGCAGTTTTTTTACAAGAAACATTATAAAAGTTCGGTACTTTTTGATTTTTTCATGAAAATAGGAGTTCTATTATTTACGTTGATTAAAAAAAATCAAGGAAACATAAAGCCGATTGAAGTAGATAATTATATTTTGATTTCAGAAGATGAAAATTTGAAGAGTAAATTAGAGCAACAATTGAATAAAAAATTAGATTGGGAAACAAAATTAGATTCAAATACCTTATTTTCGCATAGAAATAAAAGTGAAAAACAAACAGAGATTCTATTGGATAATAGCTCTTTTTCTTTTAAAGAAATTATTTCCTTTTTAGAATTACATAAAAATCTAACTTTTACTTTTAAGATTATTCCTAAAAATACGTTATTTATGATTGGAAGTAATAATAGTAACGACAAAGGGATAGTTGTAAAAATTGATTAAAATTTCATTTTGCGCAGTTAATATTCATATTAATTAGTAATTTTGCAAAACGAACACACAAAAACAACTTTAGTTTAAGAATATGGCAAAGTTTGAATTGAAATTACCAAAAATGGGAGAAAGCGTTGCTGAAGCGACAATTACCAATTGGTTAAAAAAAGTTGGAGATAAAATAGCAATCGATGAGGCGGTATTAGAAATTGCTACCGACAAAGTGGATAGTGAAATCCCTTCTGAAATTTCAGGTGTTTTATCTGAAATTCTTTTTAATGTAGATGATATTGTAAAAGTAGGGCAAACCATAGCCATTATTGAAACTGAAGCTCAAGACGTATCTCCTGTTGTTGAAACCCCAGAAGTTGCTCCAGAAAGCGTTGTTGCTGTTGAAGAAATTATTGAAAAAGCTGTCGCTGTTGTTACTGAGCCTATTAATTTTTCAAGTTCAGACAAATTCTTTTCCCCTTTAGTTAAAAATATTGCCAAACAAGAAGGAATCTCAATAGCAGAATTGGAAGCTATAAATGGTTCTGGAAAAGAAGGTCGTGTAACCAAAGAAGATATTTTGAAATTTGTGGAAAGCCGTAAATCAAATGTTGCAGTTCCAGTTTCAATGCCAATAAGTAGTTTCCAAGAAACAAAAGCTGCTCCAGTTTCTGTAAATGGTGGGGATGAAATTGTGGAAATGGATAGAATGCGCAAGCTAATTTCTGGTTACATGATGGCTTCTATTAACACGTCTGCTCACGTGCAGTCGTTTATTGAAGTGGATGTTACCAATATTTGGAAGTGGCGTGAGAAAAACAAAATCGCTTTTGAAAAGAGAGAAGGTGAGAAGCTGACTTTTACTCCAATTTTTATGGAAGCAGTAGCAAAAGCGTTAAAAGATTTCCCAGGAATGAATATTTCTGGGGATGGCGAATATATTATCAAAAAGAAAAATATCAATTTGGGTATGGCTGCGGCGTTACCAAATGGAAATTTGATTGTTCCTGTTATAAAAAATGCAGACCAGCTAAATTTAGTTGGAATGGCCAAAGCCGTTAACGATTTAGGAAACCGCGCGAAAGAAGGTAAGTTAAAACCAGATGATACTCAAGGTGGTACCTATACCGTAACGAATGTGGGAACTTTCGGAAGTGTTTTTGGAACTCCAATTATCAATCAGCCGCAAGTGGGGATTTTAGCATTGGGTGCCATTCGCAAAGTACCAGCGGTTATTGAAACTCCAGAAGGAGATTTCATCGGAATTCGCAACAAAATGTTCTTGTCTCACAGTTACGATCACCGTGTGGTGGACGGTGCGCTTGGAGGAAGTTTTGTAAAACGCGTTGCCGATTATCTTGAAGCATTTGACATTAATAGAGAATTTTAATTATTCTTTAAATAAATATTATTTTTTAAACCCATCTGTTGAATCAGGTGGGTTTTGTTTTTTTATATTGTATTATAAAAGTATATTTGTTTTCTAAACAATAAATAATGGAATTAAAATTAACCCGACCGATTTGCTTTTTTGATCTTGAAACTACCGGTATTGATGTGGCTAAAGATAGAATTGTTGAAATAGCGATTTTTAAGGTTTTTCCTAATGGGAATAAGGAAAGCAAGACGTGGTTAGTTAATCCGACGGTTCCCATTCCACCTCAATCGACGGCTGTTCATGGAATTTCCAATGAGAAAGTGGCCAACGAACCAACTTTTAAAGAACTGGCTCCTTTTATTTATAATATGATTAAAGACAGTGATTTAGCGGGTTACAATTCTGATCGATTTGACATTCCGTTATTAGCGGAAGAATTGTTGCGTGCTGGAGTTGATTTTGACATGAAAGGACGAGTTTCTGTGGATGTTCAAACGGTTTTTCATAAAAAGGAAGAACGAACTTTGAGTGCGGCATTGAAATTTTATTGTGGTGAAGATTTGGTGAATGCCCATTCAGCTGAAGCCGATACGATGGCGACTTACGAGATTTTGAAAGCCCAGTTGGATCGTTATTCCGATTTAGAGAACGACATGAAAGCCCTATCAGAATTTACCACTAGAAAAAAGAACGCTGATTTTGCAGGAATGATTGCTTTTGATGAAGATGGCGATGAGGTTTTTAATTTTGGAAAACACAAAGGAGTAAAAGTAAACGCTGTTTTGGAAGCTGAACCAGGTTATTATAGCTGGATTCAAAACGCCGATTTCCCATTGTATACCAAGAAAATTCTGACAGCAATAAAGTTGAGAAAATTGAATACAAAATAAGAACGATTGAGTTAATTGAAACAAAATATTCTAGCCCCGATAATAGTGGAAATCCCTCGCTTTTTAGCGAGGATTGAAACGAATAGCGGGAAAAAGCTCCAAAAAAAAAATGAAAATAATCTGTATCGGTAGGAATTATACCAAGCACATTGAAGAATTAAATAATGAACGGCCTGATGAACCGGTGGTTTTTATGAAGCCAGATTCGGCGGTATTGTTGAAGCAACACCCGTTTGTGATTCCAGAATTTTCGGAAGATATTCATCATGAATTGGAGGTTATTGTGAAGATTAACAAAGTTGGGAAATACATTGAACCTAAATTTGCGCATAAATATTATGATGAAATTAGTGTTGGAATTGATTTCACCGCGAGAGATTTGCAACAAAAATTAAAAGACAAAGGGCTTCCGTGGGAAAAAGCGAAGGCATTTGATGGTTCGGCGGTGATAGGTGATTTTGATTCTAAAAGTGACTTTAAATCGTTGGATAATCTTAATTTTGAAATGACAAATAATGGAGTTACGGTTCAAAAAGGGAATACGAGTTTAATGTTGTGGAAAATAGACGAATTGATTGCTTATGTTTCCCAATTTTTCACCCTTAAAATTGGTGATATCATTTTCACTGGAACACCAGAAGGTGTTGCTGTTGTTCGTCCAGATGATGTTTTAGAAGGATTTTTAGAAGGAAATAAATTGTTTAGAATTCAAGTAAAATAATGGCACTACATTACAATTTAGCAAAAGTATACGCGATTTCAGAGAATGATCCTGATTTTGTTCATCAAATAGTGAAAGTATTTGTTTTGGATACTCCGATTGATTTGGATCATATTAAATTAGCTATTGAAGAAAAAAACCACCAAAAATGTTTTGAGTACGCTCATAAAATAAAACCATCATTGGATTTATTGAGTTTGAATATTGCCTTAGATGAGGTAATATTAATTGAACTTTGGGCAAAATCATTGGGCAAAAAGAAAGAAGTCATTGAACTTTACAGAAGTGTTTCTGAGCGAATTGAAAAAGCCATTAAGGAAATCAAAAAGGATTTCAACCTAAAAAACGTTATTATTTAAATCAAATTTTTCATCAATTTCATTTATGAAA